>CESW01143556.1_pt1 | contig 16105 bp, 15 predicted proteins | sample 531171 | NCBI WGS metagenome assembly CESW01 (sample SAMEA2621859, study PRJEB7988) | marine metagenome | biome: marine biome (ENVO:00000447); feature: surface water layer (ENVO:00002042); material: "saline water (ENVO:00002010), including plankton (ENVO:xxxxxxxx)" | depth 5 m
GTATCATTTACAGAATCCGTAGAGAAAGAAAGCTGAGAAGCTGAAATAGTTTTCCCTGCAGAAATATATAATTTTTCTCCCGGATCAAATGAGTCAAATGAATTTCCCCCACTTCCTCCTGTGATTGTAATTACTGATGGAGAAGAATTTGTTGCTAGCTCATAGGTTTGGGCTATTCTAAAGTTATGATCATCTGTTTTTACGGCATAATAAGTTGTTCCATCTACTAAACCGTTTATTGGGCTAGAAAAACTATCTGAAACACTTCCACCGGATCCACCTGTTATTGTAATAGCAGTACCTCCACCCGCATTAACAGTACTTGTTGCCAGCTTGAAGGTATTCGCGTCAACCCTTATGGCATAATAAGTTGTTCCATCTGTCAATCCATTAATTGGTAAACTACCATTTGCTTTATAAATTAGTGGATCACCTGTAGAAAAACCATGAGCTATTGCAGAAATACTTGATGTGGAAATGAAATTTGTTGTATCTACCAAAACCTTTTCTGCGGCGTTGTAAACAATAGCATCGCCAGTGTTCAAGCCATGTTCTGTTTTGGTAATCGTCGATGTACTATTAAAACTAGATGTATCTATTGTCAATGCAGAGGGATTTTCAAAATATGCAGTAAGTAAGCCATCCTCACCTCCACTTACAATGATTTCATCATTTGCCATTGTGAGTGTGTAGGTTAATCCATCATGTTGAATATTAAAAGAAGAACCATCCTCTGGAAGTTTATCAATAGAATTACCATGAATTTCGATTGATGGGCTATTTGCTCTCAATGCTTCAGCAAGCTTTTGTGATATAATTTTTGATGAAACTTCTTCAAATTTTGTAGCATCAACAGATGCCGTAATTGAGGTTCCACTTCCAGTTGCTGGAAGAGTTAATCCGTATGTTAATACTGAACTTGAAGCATCAAGACCTTCGGGATGACTTGATGATAAATCTCCCTCAAAGGCCTTTGGTTTTAGGGTTTTAGATTCACCTGTAGAAGTTGAGGTAACATCAAAAAAACCATCAGATAAGGCATCTTGTGAAGAGCTTACTGTTGTTGAACCACCATCGTTTGTTGTTGTGAAATTAGATGATGACTCTAACCTTAATTCCCCACTAAGTCTTGCAAATGGATTTGAACCTGAACTCAAGCTTACCGACTGACCAGTTGAAGAGTAGTCCTCTTTTAAAATTGTAAATGTTCCCCCAGTACCAGTTCCACTAAAGTTAGAAATTTCAATATCATCGCCATTCTCATTTTCCATTATTATGTATTCTTTGTCATTTGAAAGATAGGCAATTACCCCAGTTCTTCCGGAAAAATTATTTATTGATGTAGCCAAATTTGTCATATCTGTCGTTACAATATCAGCCGCTATTGAAGCACTTGCATTTGTCCCAGCTTTACTTTTTAAAGTAAAAGACATATTTCCGTCTGCGGTTACTGGACTAAGCTTAACAATTGTTTTAGCAGTTGCTCTGATACCTAAACTTTTTGCATTCGTGTTCACAAGACCTGCCACATATCCTGCTGATGAGGACACAGGCACTGAAATTGACTGTGACCCAGCCGTGGTAGAAGTTACTTTCAGTGTATATGCACTTGAAACATGACTTGTAGGCACGGCTGAAGACGATCTTTGAGCACTCGCTGCTGCTCCATTTGCTCCATAACTTAAAACATAATTTCCGTTAGTTGTAGACCTATCTATTTCAATGCCTCGATAGGCATTATCGTCTTTACCGTTCAAATAATCGGCCCTATATTCAACTTCTGGGTTAAAGCCATTTTCTTCTGTTAAAAAAGTGGCTACTTGGCTAGTAGTTAAAACCGTTCCTGCCAAGTGTCTGCCTTCTCTTGTAAAAACTTGTAGTTCACTTGCAGCGGTTATTGTTGGATTATTAATAACTCCATTGATTGTAGAACCAGTGGATACTGTGGCTACTGTGAAAGTAAGACTATTACTTGCTATGGTTAATGATGAACCTCCTGCAGAGGCGAACAATCCCTTAGTCCTAAAATTATGTGAATTTCCATTTACATCTCTACTATTGTTTAACTTTTCCGCAACTTCTTCAATGGTTGCTACGCCTGTTAAATCGACTGCAACCGTACTATTATCAGATAAAGTTAAATTTAAACTTGTTAATGATGTTATGTCTGAGGATGATAAACTAAATTTTACAGTGGGTTGTAAATTGTAAGAACTTAAATTTACAAAATCTGTTCCATCTTGTATTACTGCCAAACCTCCGTCTGTAGAAAATGAAGATGATGTAACTGAACTCAAACTATTAGAAAAAACTGAGTTGAGGTTGCTTATATTAGTTTTGTCAGTTGAGGCAATTAAAGCAATTTCTTCCAATTTTGCAGTTCCTAGATTTTTGGTGCTAGAACTTATTAATGTTTTAGAAGCAGCTGCAATGTCTTGTGGTCTTGTGAAAAGATATTGCATTCCCTTCGATTCACTCACTGGTTGAATTGTAAAAGAATCTCCATCTTGCGGGTCACCAAAAAAAGTTATTGTAAATCCAGCAGTTTGAATCTTATCAATACCAGTAACAGGATTTTGAAGACTACCTGATGTAAGTGACCAACTATTATTTTTTGTGTTAAAATCTAGTTCGTAATTATTCTTTATAATCTGTGAGGGATCATTTACTGTTATTTCAACACCAACAGAAGTTCTATTTGTTGGGTTAGGTGTTGCAGAAAGACTGGTTGTAGAAAACATTTCTTTACCCTGATTACCATCAAGATTTAAACCGTTTTTGTTGATATCATTGAACTTCGATGCAACAATTATGGCCAAATTATCTATTTCAGCCATTGTGTCACTTGCTAGAGCATAAGCATCAGTTAGACCACTTATTATTCCACCTTGAATTTGATTGGTTGCCACTTTGTTCAGCCCAACGACTGTTTGAAGTCTTTGTCCTTGTTTAAGGACGTCTATTGTAATATTATTATCTTTTTCTAAAATAATCGGGCCAGAGCCAGTATTTCCTAATCTTACTAAGGCTTCCCCTCTCGCTCCGTAACTTACAGTTACTTGTGCTATTCTTGATAGTTTATCAATTAGATTATCTCTTTGATCAAGTTTCGCATTGGAGGCCTGAGAAGTTAGTCCAGAGGTTAGGAGATCTTCGTTAATATCCGATAGTTGTGAAGTGAGTAAATTAACTGATGTTACTGCGTTATCAGCCTGACTTTTAATTCTATCTTGTAAATTATCAATCCTGTCTGCATAAAGATTAAATTGTGATGCCAGATCTTTTCCTCTTTCGTTGGCTACAATTCTAGGAGCTTGATCTTCTGGAGCAACTGCAATTTCTTGTAATGAATTAAAAAAATTTCCGATTGATGAACTTAGATTATTATCACTTGGTAAAAGTAAGTTTTCTAAATCTTTTACTTCTTTTAAGAATGTATCTGCTTTTTCAAATATTGAACCGGTTTGCCTAGACTTATCTAGTAAAAACTCATCAAATGACCTCCTGATTTCCTCAACTCGAACACCTAAACCAGTTTGATCTGAAATTTCTGTTATGCCCCCACCTGCACCAGAAACCTCGGCCAAGGCTGCATCACGTTTTTTATAGCCTTCTGTATTAACATTGGCTATATTTTGTCCTGTTACAGCTAATGATTGTCTATAGGCTTGAAGACCACTTTTTCCTATTTCGAATAAACTTGGCATTATTTTTTTCCATTAACATGTTTATCAAATTGTCGAACAAGAGCTTCAGCAATTCCAAAGTTATGTCCTTTTGCGAGAGTTTTTGCATACTCTTGATCCAGTAGACTCTGATAGGTTTCTTGTCCTTTATTTCCAAAAATATCATTTGCCAACTTAGCTGATCTTGCAGTTTTCAGCATCTGAAAAACAAATATCGATTCGAATTCTTGTGCAATTTCCTCCAGGCTCATCTTAGAATTTAAATCTTGATTTGTCACAGAGTGACTACTTAGTTCCAAGTTTTTTTTAACAAAATTTTGAATGTTATTTTCATTCATAATTCTTCCTAAATGATAATAAGCTCAGCTCTTAACGAGCCTGCCTCTCTTAGAGCCTCTAGGATAGCAACCATATCGGTTGCGGTTGTTCCTGTTTCGTTCAGGGCGTCAACTAACGTTTGTAATTCTATTCCGGGATCGAAAACAAATGCTCTAGCTGGTTCTTCATCAACTTCAATTTCAGTATCTGCAGCTGTGGTTGCCGCAGTCCCAGATACTGTGGCAGAGGTTCCTACTACTGTACCAGTTCCTTCTGATAACAACTTTGTATCTTCTTTAATTTTTACTGATAACGATCCGTGTGCAACAGCCGCAGGAGAAATTCTTACATCACCTCCAATAACAACTGTACCAGTTCGAGAATTTACGACTACTCTCGCCTTTGGTCTTACAGGTTCAAAGGTAATATTTTCAAGTAAACCCATAAATGAAACCTTCTGGCTAGGGTCCGCTGGAGTTCTTACTTTTATAGATGTTGAATCAAGTGGAATTGCCACCTCGGGACCGAATGTCTCATTAATAGTTTCTGCAATTTTTGTTGCTTGAGAAAAATCAGACTGATGAAGATTAAGAACAACATGGGGCTTTTGTAAAAAAGTAGTTTCTACAAGTTTTTCAACAGTAGCACCTCCAGGAATTCTTCCAACTGTTGGGGTTCCCTGAATAGTACTTGATCCGTCTGCACCCTCGACACCCAATCCGCCAACAACCAGATTTCCTTGAGCAATAGCATAAACACTTCCGTCCGCACCTTTTAAAGCAGTCATGAGCAATGTACCCCCTTTAAGCGATTTCGCCTTACCAATTGTTGAAACTGTTACGTCTATTGTTTGGCCAGGCTTTGAAAAAGGAGGTAAATTTGAAGTCACCATCACTGTTGCAGAATTACTTCCATCTATATCAGCTGTATTAGCAATAACACCAAATTGAGATATCATTGATGCTATGCTTTGTTTTGTAAGGTTAACACTTCCATCTCCTGTTTTTGCTAATCCAATCACTAGCCCATAGCCCACCAGTTGGTTGGATCTCACTCCAGCAAGAGATGTTAAATCTTTAATTCTGTCTGCGTAAGTTGCTACAGGTAGAGAAAAAAAAACTAATATTAAAAGAATTTTTTTTACAAGTATTTTCATAATTCTAAAACGGTGAAATGTATGCAAAGTACCTTCCTAACCATCCTCTAGTTACACTGTCATTCATATCTCCTGTACCAGTATAAGAAATTTGGGCATCTGCAACCTTGGTAGATGAAACTGTATTAGAAGATGATATATCTTCAGGTCTAATAACTCCTGAAACTCTTATATATTCTGTCCCACTATTGTATGATAATTTTCTTTCTCCTTTAACCTCAAGATTCCCATTTGGAAATACTCTCACAACAGTTACAGACAAAGTTCCTGCAAGTGTATTGGCTTGTGCAGCAGTCCCAGAACCGGTGAAACTCTGAGTTGTTCCACCTCGTAAATTGTCTTCCTTGACCCCACCAGGAAACAAAAGTTTTCCAATTAGAGATGAAGGTCCGAATAAAGCTTCAGGTAAATCAAAGATATAAGAATCCGTTTTAGATAATGTTTCAGACCCTGAATTTGCTGCTGTCATAGATTCTTCAAGTGTGATAGTTATAATATCACCAACCTTGTTTGCTCTTCTATCCGAGGCAAAAAGTCCACCATCTCCATCGTATACTGCCCCATCTTGACTTTGTTTTTCCTCAACATTTGTAAAATCAGGCTGTATACTTTTGAAATCCTGTCCAATCCTGTGTTCCATATGCGTCGCACAACTAGATAAACAAATTAAGAATACTAAAATTATTGGTCTCATCATACTAATCATTATAAATTATTACTTACGAATCTTAACATTTCATCAACTGAAGTGATTGCCTTTGAATTAACTTCATAAGCTCTTTGAGTTTCAATCATATCAACTAATTCCTGGATGACATTTACATTTGAACTTTCTAACGAACCTTGGATTAGTTTTCCAAAGCCAGCTGCGAATGGATTCTCTAAAACTGGAGGCCCACTAGCTGTTGTTTCTACGTAAAAATTTTCTCCAATGGGCTGTAAACCAGTTCTATTTTGGAAGTCGGCTAACTGTATCTGACCAACCTCTTGTGCTTCAACTTGATCTGGAATTTGTACTGATACAATACCATCTGATGATACATTAATCTTTGTTGCTTCAGCTGGAATAACAATCTCAGGTTGAACGATAAACCCACTGCTAGTGGTAAGAGTGCCCTCGTTATTTCTAGCAAATGCTCCATTTCGAGTATAAACAATTTGACCATCAGGAAGTAAAACTTGAAAAAAACCTCCACCGTCTATTGCAAGATCTAATGCGTTGTCGGTTGAAACAATGCTTCCTTGAGAGTGTAGTTTGTTTGAATTAACAATACTTACCCCAGTACCAACAGAAAATCCTGATGTGAGTTCAGTATCTACTGAGGTTTGTGCACCACTAGTTCTAATCACTTGATAGAGAAGAGACTCAAAATTTGCTCTGTCTCTTTTAAAACCATTGGTGTTTACATTTGCAAGATTGTTAGAAATTATTTGCATTCTTACTTGTTGTGCATTCAAACCAGTTTTTGCTACGTGCATTGCGTTTGTACTCATTAGATACCTCTTCAAAGATTGTTACTAGCAATATTTGTGCAAACATTGTGCCAGTGATTTTTGCATTAAAGCATAAGTAAATGATTTTTTTTCTTTAATATTATTCTATATTTAAAAAAGATATATATGTAGATTTAGGTTTAAATTATAGGATAATCTAGGTAATTCTATAGTAAGTATGAAACTTTCTTTTTTATTTTTTATTATTCTTTTCTTAGTACTTAGCTCGCAATTTATCGATTTTTTTAGTTCTTTAAGAAGTTCAATACCTTTTTTATTAGGCCTAGTCATGTTTGGCATGGGGTTAACGATTAAAATAAAGGATTTTAGAAAGATTGTTAAAAAACCAATCTTTTTTATTGTTGGCCTTGGCTTGCAATTCTCAATTATGCCATTTTTAGCTTTTTTCCTATCCACAGCCTTTGGACTAAAAGAGGAATTGATTCTTGGTTTTATAATTTTAGGATCTTGTCCAGGCGGAACGGCGTCAAATGTTATTACATATCTTGCAGGTGGTAATGTATTATTATCAGTTTCTCTAACTATCTTCTCAACTTTAATTGCATGCATTTTAACCCCTTTTTTAATATATATTTTCGGAAAATCTTACGTTGATATAGATATAATGATGCTTTTTAAATCCACTTTTTGGATTGTTATTTTTCCAATATTTGATGGTATCATTTTGAGACATTTTATTGACAAAAATAAAATTGAAAAAATAATTGGTTACCTTCCCAAATTTTCAGAAATGATCATAGCTATAATCATAGCTATAATTTTTGCATTAAATTATGAAAATATTTTCTTATTAGACATAAAATTTTTTTCTGTTGTCTTTCTTCATAATATTTTGGGGTTTTTAATTGCATTTCATATATCTAAAAAATTATTATTTTCAAAAGATATTCAAAGAACAATAGCTATAGAAGTTGCAATGCAAAATTCTGGTCTCGGAGTTGCACTTTCATTGTTGCATTTTGGAAAATTGGTGGCATTCCCCTCAGCTTTCTTTAGCTTATGGCATAATCTTTCATCAATATTTCTAATTAATTATTGGAATTACAAAAAATGATTTATAATCTAACTAAACAATAAAATAGGAGTTCATCATGGAAATTAGTGCTAAAAATCAAATTAGAGGAAAAGTAAAAACAGTAATTCATGGACAAAGCTATTCGCAGATCGCCATCGAACAAACTGATGCTGATGGTAAAGAAACTGGAAGTTTTATTCACGCTGCAATCCCAGTTGATATTGCAAAAAAGATGAACTTGGGCAATAATACCAAAGTTATGGCAATCTTTCCAGCAGCAACAGTAATTGTTGCTAAACTTGATCAGGAATAAAGACTTTTTTGATAATAAACTTTAATGATTATCCATCTTGCAGGATTTTAGTACAATACTTTTAAGTTCTTTAAAACTTATATTGTCATTAAACTCAGATTTATTTGAAATAGTTATTTTATCTCTTAAAGTCTCACTTTTCGCACTGATTATATCATGTTTAGTTGGTTTACCTTTCTCAGCTATATGCTCGGTTACTAATTTCAAAACTAAAGGGATAATATTTGTTATCATAAATACCCTAATGAGTTTACCTCCGGTATTAGTCGGATTAGTTTTATACATATTATTTTCAAATTCAGGTCCTCTTGGTTTTTTTCAAATTCTGTACACACCTTCAATTATGATCATCGCACAAATAGTTTTAATCTTGCCAATAATTATTTCACTTAGTTTTGATGTTCTTCATAAAATCCACAATGAGTATGAGGAAATGTTTAAATCAATTGGTGTAAGTAAAATACAAAAAATTTTTACAATATTATTTGATGCAAGATATCATCTTACCACAACAATATTAGCTGGGCTTGGTAGAGCAATGTCGGAAGTTGGAGCAATAATAATAGTCGGTGGAAATATCGCCTATTTCACTAGAGTGATGACAACTACAATTGCTCTTGAAACATCAAAAGGAAACTTAAAAATTGCACTCTCACTCGGAATAATTTTGATGATAATTTCTTTGCTATTAAATTTATTTATTTATTTATGTAATCAGATATCAAAAAAGCAATCATATGAATAATATATCAGCAATAAATGGTTTTGAATCTAATAAAATAGCTTTAATTCTTAAAAACATAAATTTCAAAATAGATAAAAAAGAACTATTAAAGAATATTTCATTTAGGGTCATAAAAAGAAAAATAACTGTAATTATGGGAGCAAATGGATCCGGTAAAAGCCTTTGTTTAAAATTAATAACTGGCCTTTTAAAACCTAGTTCAGGTCTTATAGATTTTAATAAAAACTTGCAAATAGGATATGTACCGCAAAAAGTTGTATTTTTAAGACGAAATGTTTATCAAAATTTAATTTATTCTTTAAAAATATTATCCAAACCAAAAAATATTATAAATGAAAGAATAACAGAAATAATGCATATGTGCGATATTTCAAATCTATTTCAAATCTCTGCAAGAAAGCTTTCAGTAGGTCAGCAACAATTATTAGCTATTCTCAGAGCACTAATATTGAAACCTAATTTTTTACTCTTAGACGAGCCTTGTAGTAATCTAGATCCATATTATACAAAGATAATTGAGGATATTCTCACAAAAGCTAAGAAAAATGGAGTAACAATTATTCTTGTGACACACGACCTGAATCAAGCTAAGAGACTTGCAGATGAAATAATTTTCATTCATAATGGTAATATTTATGAACAGACCAAAAACAAAAATTTTTTCATAAACCCTTTCTCAAAGCAAGCTAAAGACTATATAAGTGGGAGATTAATTAAATAATTTTAATGATACCCAGTCTTATATGAAAAAAAGTAAGTTTGTAATTTTTCTATTTATTTTTCTTCTATTATCGTTTAAAGAAAATGATAGCCTTATAATACAATCAACCACCTCGCTTCAAGACACCGGGTTTTACAAGCATATCATAAATAAATTTAGTTTATATGATCCAGTAAAAATTAAGGTTGTTGCTGTAGGAACTGGACAGGCCATAAAAAATTCACAAAACTGCGATGGTGACTTGCTACTTGTTCATCACAAACCGTCTGAAATTGATTTTATTAAAAATGGATATGGTTTATACAGAAAGGAAATAATGTTTAACGATTATGTTCTCATTGGTCCCAAGAAGGGCCTTGAAATATTTAAATCCATAAAAACTATAAAAGATGCATTGCAATTAATTTATATAAAAAAATTTAATTTTGTTTCCCGAGGTGATGAGAGTGGTACACACAAAAAAGAAAAAGAGTTGTGGAATAACTCAGGTATCGAAATTAATACCAGGACAGATAAATGGTATTTTGAATCTGGTTCTGGAATGGGAGCATTACTAAATTTTGCTGTAAACAAAAGAGCATACGCGATAACTGATAGATCAACATGGATGGCTTTTGGAAATAAAAGAGACCATGTAATAATTGTTGAAAACTTTCCAAGTTTATTGAATTATTATGGTATAATTCCAATTAATCCCGATCAATGTCCACAAACAAATACAGTTAAGGCCGAAAAACTCATTAATTGGTTAATTTCAGATATTGGCAAGGATATTATTAATTCATTTAGAGTAAATGGAAAACAAGTCTTTTTTACAAAAAAAAATAATTAAAGTTTTTATTTCTTTTTCTTCTTTTTTTGAGAGAGTTGAAAAAGAAGAGCTATAAAAACTATCGAAAAAACGTAAAAGATAACAAATGCCAGAGGATTACTTAATAAGGAATCATAAACTTTATCTTGATTACAAATAAATTCATTTTCTTTCAACTGTTCAGGATCATTGCAGATATCTAAATTCGCCATCGTATTTTTTGAAACAAGTAACAAAAAAGAAAATAATAAAAATTTAAAATTCAACTTCAATTTTACCTTCAATTTCCTCATTTATATTAAGTTCTTGAATGTTTAGTTGCAATGAAACAATCACACTCCTGCTTGAATTGATTTTACCGGACTCCACTGCCTCACGAATTTTTGTTTCGATAATTCGTTGCGAGTTTATTCCAACGTTTTTAAGTAGTTTTCTAGTGCTTATATTTAAAAGTTCTTCATTAATTTTTTTCATACTATACCTCTATACTTATGTTTTAAACGAAACAAACGAGATGATCAATGGTTATTGGTGTTTTAATTCCAAACTCTTCATTATTTTCGTGCAAATGTTGATGATGAGATTCAACAAGCACAGGTATTTTTTCGCTTTTTGAGGCCTTTAAAGTATAAATGAAATTGGTACCCCTAAATTTTCTATCAATTATTTTTAATTTCAATCTACTTCTATCATCGTGTTCTAAATCGTCGGGTTGTATTAATAATCGTACAAAGTTTCCAGGCTTTAATTTATTGAGATTAGAACACCCAAATTTTCCATTTATGACACCTAAAACATTGTGTTTTAATTGATTTTGGTTAAGAACTTTTACTTTAATTGTAATACCTCTTTTTAAAAAGTTTACTACATCAAGTGAAGTTGGATAATGATAAATATTGTAAGGTGTATCGAATTGCACCAATTTTTCATCTATGATAATTCCACACTTATCGCCTAGGTAAAAAGCTTCATAAGGATCATGGGTAACAATAATAGCTGAAATTTGATTTTGTTTTAGAATATCCCTTAATTTTTTTTGTATGATTTCTTTTAAAATTTGATCAATATTTGAAAATGGTTCATCAAGAAGTATTAATTCTGGTGAAGAAATTATCGATCTTGCAAGTGATACTCTTTGAGCCTCACCCGAACTTATCTCGTGCGGATATTTTTGTAAAAGATTTTCTAATTGAAAAATTTCTATTATATCGTCCAATGAAAATAAGAACCTTTTAACTCCTTTTCTTTCAAGACCTAGTTTAATATTTTCTAGTGTATTTTTATGAGGAAACAAACAATTATCTTGAAATGCCAAAGCAATATTTCTATTTTCTGGTTTAACTGTAAACCCCTTTTTAGATATTAACTTTTTATCTAAAATTATTTGTCCTTCCTCAATATCTTGAAGACCTGCAATTGACCTTAATATAGTTGTTTTTCCAACACCAGAGGGTCCCAAAAAACATATAATATGTCCTTTCTTCTCAATCGTTATGGAAAAATCTTTTATTTTTTTATTACTATTAGCCACAAAACAGGCATTTTTAATTTGAAAAAAGCAACTCATTTTTTTTCCTCATCTGGCAAAAAATACTTAAATGAGAAAAAAATTAGAATAGTTGACCACAATAATAAGCATAACGAAGGATAGGCAGCAGCCTCAAGTAAATCTTGTTGTGCGTATGAAAAAGCAACTGTTGCGAAGGTTTCAAAGTTGAAAGGTCTTAATATTAAAGTAATCGGAAGTTCTTTAATTATTTCAATTGCCACCAATGTAATTATCAATAAACAACTGCGACTAAGGATTGGAAAATGTACTTTTGAAAACAAAGCATATTTATCGTAACCCAACAAATAAGCACTTTCATCAACATTAACATTTATTTTTAAATAATTAGATTTTAAAGCATTAAAAGATAAGGAGTAAAATCTTACAAAGTATCCTGTTACCAATCCTATGGTAGACCCAATAAACATTGATTTAAAATTGAATCCTGAAAATTCACTGAACCAAGATATGAAACTAATCAAAGATATTGATAACATGACTCCTGGTAATGCATAACCTGAGACTGAAAGTGTATTCAATATTTCAAGATATTTACTTTTAGTTATTCTATTAGAGAAATTTGATACAAATGACATAATTAAAAGTACTAAACTTGAAATTATTACAAGATAAAGAGTATTAAAACTAATATTCCAGAAATCAAAATTTCGTAGATATGTTGAATGCTTTAATGTCCAATAGAGCATTTGTGAGATAGGAAAAATAAAACTTATAAAAAAAATTGAAAAACAAAAGACGCAAGCCAGTAAAGCGTGAACACCTTTAAGCTTCTTTTTTTCGATTATTTTTAACCCTTCATTATTATGACTATGGTATTGAGCTCTTTTTCGCGAAAGATTTTCAATCAGAAAAAATAAAAAAATAATCAAAATTAAAATAAAAGCCAGTCTATTAGCTAAAGTTAGGTCATCAAAGCTGATCCATGCGTTGTAAATCCCAGTTGTTAAGGTGGGTATATTAAAAAAAGAAACGGTGCCGAAGTCAGATAATGTTTCCATTGCTACAAGAGATAATCCTACTACAATAGCTGGTCTCGCGGAAGGAATTATAATTTTTGTAAAGGATTTTAGTTTTGAAAAACCTAAATTTCTTCCCACATCAATTAAATTTGTTGATTGATAAAAAAAAGTTGATCTAGTTAAAACGAAAATATAACCGTATAATGTTAATGATAATGATATGATAGTACCGGTAAGTCCACCAACTTCTGGAATTAATTTGTTATATTCACCGTCTCCAAAAAGGTGTAAAAAAAGCGTATATGCAATACCATAATTGTCAAAAAAGGCAGAAATTGAATATCCAAAAACATAACTAGGTACAGCAAATGATAAAACTAAAGACCATTTAAAAAATTCAGAACCCGGAAATCTGTAAAATGACACTAGGTACGAAGATGTAAAACCAAAAATAAAAGTAAGCGATAAAACACTTATTAAAATTAAAAATGAGTTTTTAATATACAGAAGGAGTATTGATTGTTTTAATATTGAGATGTATTCGGATGTATCTTCAAAAAACCCTATAGAAGTAGTTAGAATAGGTATTATTACAACGAAGGCAATGATTGACGAGACCAAATAAAAAGGGAGCAAATTTAAGGAATGTTTTTGTGTAGACAATTAATCTATTTCTATCTCCAACCCGACTCTATCATAATTTTGAGAGCATCAGATTGCCATTTTCCATATGATGAAACATCTGTATCATCCTGCTTAAACGTTAAACCCATATTAGCAATTAATTTGTGGGGTTGGACATTGTTGATCATTGGGTATTCAAAGGTATTATTTACAATATGTTCTTGAGCCTCTTTTGATAGCAAAAATTCTAAAAATCTTATTGCATTATCTTTATTTTTTGAATATTTCAGAAGACCAGCGCCACTAATATTCATATGAGTACCACGATTGCTTTGATTAGGGAAAACTGGAACTAAATTCTTTGCAGCTTCCTTTTGCTCATCTCCTTTTTTACCTGATAACATAAGAGCATAATAATATGTGTTAGCAACTGCAATTTCGGCTTCACCTGAGGCAACACCTAACATTTGTGATCTGTCATTACCTTTTGGTGATCTTGCAAAATTATTTACTAGATTTGTTGCCCATTCTTTGGTTTTCTTATGTCCAACATTTTCAATTAATGCTGCTACAAGAGACTGATTATAAATATTATTAGAGGATCTTATTAATACATTTTGATTCCATTCTGGATTAGCTAAATCTTCATAGCTTATTTTTTTTATGTCATTCTTATTCACATTGTTCTTATGAATAAATATTATTCTTGCTCTCTTTGCAATTCCAAACCAATATGATGTTCTGAAATTTCTCGGTACAATATTGATTATTTCTTCTGAATCTAATCTCTGAAAAAGTTTCTTGCTAGTCGCACTGTATAATCTTCCAGCGTCTGCAACAATAAATACATCAGCTAGACAATCCTTTCCTTCTTCTTCAATTCTTTTTTCCAATGCTTTTGAATTTCCTGAAATTATATTGACATTAATTCCAGTTAAGTTTGTAAATTTTTCATATAATTGGATATCTGATTCGTAGTGTCTGGATGTATATATGTTCACCTCTTCAGAATTGACTGAAAAAAATAGAAAAATATTACTAAACAATAAGATATATTTGAACATAAGGAATACCTTTTGTTTATATTAATGATATTAATAATTAATTTCAAGTTCAATTAAAAAGACGATTTAATTACAATACATAAACAATGGGCTGGGGGATAATATTTATCCCCCCCCCGCCTAAATGCTTTATTTAATTGAGATTAGCTTAGGTTTTTTATGCTCAGGTATCTTTCTTTCTAAGATAATTTTAAGCATTCCATTATTCATTTCGGCATCTTTTACATATATGTCCTCAGAAAGAGTAAATTTTCTTTGAAAGCTTCTATATGATATACCTTTATGAATAATATCATTGTTATCTGATTTTTTGTTAGAATTAGCTGAATTGACAACTAATTCCCCGTCGGTTACACGTATTTCGACATCTTTTTTGCTGAATCCAGCTAAAGCCATCTCTATAACATATTTATTGTCTGTAATTTTGACAATGTTGTATGGAGGATAAGTATTTGTATTTGTATCCAAATCAAATAATTTGTCGAATAATGTTTCAAATCCAACAGTAAACGGTGTGTACTGGTTCGGATCAATAGTGTTTAAAGTGTTTTGCATAATTATCTCCTTATTAAGCAAGATTAATATTTACAGCCCAAATTAGGCACTGTAGATATTAATATAATGACAAAATGTCATTATGTCAATATGTCTTATGAATCATTTTTCCACTATTTTAAATAATTCTTTATCTTCTAAATCAAAAAGAGTTTTATATACCCTATAATTTGATATGACTTTTTTTACATAGTTTCTTGTTTCATATATTGGTATGGACTCTATCCAATCAATCATATCTACTTGGTTTTTTAGTGGGTTACCATATCTTTTAATCCAAATTTCAACCCTTCTCGGGCCAGCATTATATCCTGCAAGAGCTAAAGGTAAACTACCATCAAATTTCTTAATTAGTGAATTTATATAAGTTGTTCCAAGTAAAATATTATACTGTGGATTTTTCGTTAATGCCCTTCTGTAATATTTTACATTTAGGGTTTGGGCAACTCTTTTAGCTGTAAATGGCATCAGTTGCATTAAGCCTCTGGCACCAGCATGACTCTTTGCGTCAACCATAAAAGCACTTTCTTGCCTGATTATAGAGTGGATAAGAGTTAGATCTTTTTTATTTTTAAATTTGTCAGGTATACTTTTGTTTATTCGGGGAAATAAAAATTTTTTAGGAACATCACTAAAATCTTTTCCTAACTTAATTATAAAACTTTTATTATCCATATTTGAAACTAATTCATATAAATAATTTCTTTCTTCTATATCTTTGCACAGCATGACAGCTTGCTTTATGAAAGGATACATTTTTTTTTCGAAATTAAAATTCTTTAAAATTTTTAATATCTCAAAAATATGATCAATATGGATCGGTTTTTTTTTTACCACATTATTGAATTTAATTTTATTTTCTAATATTAAATTTGAATTTTGTCCGTAAAAATTAAAGTTTTCTTCAGCTGACTTATTGTACCAATACTTTGACTGACTTTTATCAAATATCTCATAACTTTTGCCCATCCAATATGCAGCTAGAGACCTAATCTTATTAGAATTAGTTGAATCATATAATTTAGAAAAATGCTTTATACCTTGACTAGGAGA
>CESW01149356.1_pt1 | contig 16093 bp, 14 predicted proteins | sample 531171 | NCBI WGS metagenome assembly CESW01 (sample SAMEA2621859, study PRJEB7988) | marine metagenome | biome: marine biome (ENVO:00000447); feature: surface water layer (ENVO:00002042); material: "saline water (ENVO:00002010), including plankton (ENVO:xxxxxxxx)" | depth 5 m
TAATATTGAAAGAGTTAATTTTTTTTTTGAAGATAAAACTTTTTTACTTAAGGAGTTTATATCTTTTATTGATGAACAAGTTATCAAAGAATTAGCTAATGAGAAGCTAGAAAAAGATCAGGTAAAAGATAACATTTTCGAAGTTTTAATGATTAGATTTGAAAAGCTCCAACCCTATAAAAAAGGCTTAAAAAGTATTTTTCCCATATTAAAAAAAAGGCCAAAATTACTTAATGCAGTTGCTCAACAACTTTTTAGTTCAATGGATTTGGTTTTGGAAATCTCAATGGCTAAGAAAGGTTTTATTTTCAACAAATTTGCGTTAAATGGTCTATTTCTTATATATGTAAATGCTTTTAATCTTTGGTTAGATGATGATTCTTCTGAGATGAATAAAACCATGGCAAGATTAGACTTGCTGTTGTCTAGATCAGAATTTATTTTAAATAAAATTAAAATTTAACTGATATATTGGCTTTTTTAAGTTGATTTTTTTGAAATTTTTCTACGTTATCAATTGAAAAATTATCAATAAGCGAGTGAAATACTCTGTACCAATTTATTTCAGCATTTAAGTGGAGGAAAACAGACCCTAAGCCAATGGCTGCTCTATCCATAAAAACAAATTCTCTTGGAGGTGTTACTCCTCCAATCTTTTTTAATTCTTTATGAACTTTAGATGCAGCCTGGGCACCATATGCAGTAGAATTTGTTTCCTGCATTTTTCTTACCTTATCTTCTAGTAGAGGAGCATATAAAAATTTAGCCCAAATATTCAGAATTGATATTAACTCTCTATTTATATTATTAAACCCCCAAGTTTTGTAAGCAGAAACCGCTAATTCTTCATTATCATTTAGAATTGCAAAATATAAATCTATAACAGCCTTTACAAATGATGGTTTAAAAACTCTAATACACCCAAAATCCAATAAATTTATTCCTAGATCTTTTCTTATTGAATAATTCCCTAAATGAGGGTCACCATGGATTATACCCGATTTATAGAAGGGGATATACCAAGCTTTAAACATATTCAACGCAATCTGTTTTCTTATTCTATGAGGCTGATCCTTATATGTTAAAATTTTTTTCCCTTCAAGCCAACTCATTGTAAGTAATTTTTTTGTTGAGAGATTGTTGTAGACTTTAGGTACACTAACTTCATCTATTTCTTTAAATAAACTGGAATATAAACTTAAATTTTTTTTTTCTCTATTGTAATCTAATTCCTCACGAACTCTATCGGTTATTTCATGTAGAATATTCTTTGTATCAATACTTGAATCAATTTGCTTATATAGTTTAAAAGCAATTTTAAGCTGATTTATGTCTGCTTCAACAATCGACTCCATGTCTGGATATTGTAATTTACATGCTATATTGCAATTTTTCTCTATTTTAGCTATGTGAACCTGACCAAGTGATGCTGCGGCAACTGGTTCTTTACCAAAGTGTTCAAATTTTTGTTGCCATGTGTTACCTAATTCAGCCCTCATCCTTCTTTTTACAAAATTCCAGCCCATTGGAGGTGCATTTGATTGTAACTTTGTAAGAGCATGTGTATATTCTGGTGGAAGTAAATCTGGAATTGTAGAAAGTAGTTGAGCTATCTTCATCACTGGTCCTTTTAATCCACCAAGCAAATTTGAGAGTGTCTCGGCGTTTTTTAGATCATTATTTCTCAGTAATTTAGTACTTGCGAATTTGAGAGCCATAATACCTGCTGTGCTACCCAAATTAGCGTACCTTTTCACTCTTTTAGAAAATTTATTTTTCTCATCCATCGGTTTAACTGAATATATATATATTTAGTACGATTTAAATGAAATACAAACCTAATGAAAATATTAAAAAGATTATGAGGTATTGTTTAGAAATAAATTCTAAAACTTTTACCTTAAAATATGCTTTTTTGTTAAGAACCTTAAATTTCATTCAAAATACTAGCAATATCTATTCCATAATTAATTTTGTCGATTGACGATAATATCTACTAAATTTATTAATCTTTGTTTTTCTTTAGAATCATCAAAAACGCCAAGTGAATCTTTCGCAATTAGAGCAAAGTGTTTAGCTTTATCATAACAATCTGAAACTACATTATAATTTCTGAGAATCTCCTTCGCTTCTATAAAGTCCTCAATTTTTTGAGAATTCTCTATTATTACCTTTTCCCAAAATTTTTTTTCTTTCTTATTAGATCTTTGATAGGCAAGAATAATTGGTAACGAAACCTTACTTTCTTTAAAATCATCACCAATATTTTTACCTAATTTTAGATCTTCGGAACAATAATCTAAGACATCATCAATAATTTGGAATGTAATTCCAAGAAAGTTTCCATAATCTCTTAAAGCATTTTCCAAACTCTCATTAACATTTGAGATCTTTCCACTAACCAAACTAGCTGCGCTAAAAAGAGAACCGGTCTTTGCCTCAATTATATCAAGATAAACTGATTCTGTTGTATTTAAATTTTTTTCTGTATTGAGTTGAAGTATTTCACCTTGGGCAATTTTGACTGATGTATCTGATAACACCTCTAAACATTCGTGTGAACCGTCTTTGATCATCAACTTGAACGCTTTGCTCAGAAGAAAATCTCCAACTAGAATACTTGATTTATTTCCCCAAACAATATTTGCACTTTTTTTACCTCTCCTAGTTCTACTTTCATCAACTACATCATCATGAAGTAAGGTTGCAGTGTGGATAAATTCTATTGCCGCGGCCATATTTATGTGTCTTTCTCCTACATAACCACATAGCTTAGAAGTCGCTAATGTGATAAGAGGACGTATCCTCTTCCCCCCAGCAGCAAAGATATAATTAGCTAATTGACTAATTAAAGGAACTTTATTACTGAGATTCTCAATAATAACATTGTTAACTTTCATAAAATCTTTACGAAGCCAAAACAGCGTATCTGCCCAAAACTCTTCAACTTTTAAGGTATCAGTGATAAGTTTAAATTTGGGCATAAGAATTTTTATTTTGATAATAAAAGGTTAGAAAATTAAAGCTATTATAATGTTAATAATATATATTAGATTAGAATAATTATATTCAATCAAGATTTCAATCAATTGCCTATGATAACCTTTCAGGATTTGATATTTAAACTAGAAAACTTTTGGAAAAAAGAAGGTTGTGTAGTACTACAATCTTACGATTTAGAGATGGGTGCTGCAACATTTCATCCATCAACCTCTCTAAATAGTCTAGGGAGCAAGCCACATAAACTTGTATATACACAATGTTGTAGAAGACCAGGAGATGGGAGATACGGACAAAACCCCAATAGATTACAACAATACTATCAGTTGCAGGTTCTTATAAAACCCTCCCCAAAGAATTCACAAGAACTATATCTAAAGAGTCTCAATGAGATACAAATTAATACACTAGATAATGATATAAAATTTATTGAAGACAACTGGGAGAGTCCAACGCTCGGAGCTGCCGGGCTTGGTTGGGAAATCCAATGCAATGGTACTGAGATAAGTCAATTCACTTATTTTCAGCAGATGGGAGGTATTGAATGTAAACCAGTTTCTCTGGAATTGACATATGGTTTAGAGAGAATAGCAATGTTTTTACAAAATGTTGACAGTATTTTTAACATAAGATGGGACTCTGAAGGTGTAACCTACGGAGATCTATTTTTACAAAACGAAAAAGAGTTTTCAGAGTATAACTTCAACTATGTAAACATTGAAAACTCTAAAAAAGAATTTAAAAAGCTTAATGATGAATGCTTATTTTTAATTAAAAAAAAGCTTATACGGCCAGCATATGAAAAATGTATAAAAGCTAGTCATACTTTCAACCTCCTTGACGCAAGAGGAACATTATCTGTTTCAGAAAGGCAATCATTTATTTTGTTGATAAGAAGTCTGACTAAGCAATGTTGTGAACTTTGGATAGAAGCTTATAATGAGTGAATATTTTATTGAAATATACGGGGAAGATATTCCTTCATGGTCACAAATTGAGGCAGAAAAATTTATATTTAATTTTTTTTCTCATCATATGAATCAAAAACAAATCCCTTTTGATCAAATAAAAGTTTTTTCAAGCTCCAAAAGAATTGGATGTTCCCTAAGTGGAGTTCCTAGTATTCGTAAAAGTGAGGTAATTCTTTTGAAAGGACCAGCGGTTGGTTCTAATGAACAAGCTATATTAGGTTTCATGAAATCAAATAATATAACTAACAAAAAATTACTAAAAAAGAAAAAGATTAATTATAAAGAATATTTCTTCTATGAAAAAACAATTCCCGAAATTTATTATTTAGAAATTTTTCAAGAACTCACAATCAATATTCTTCATAACTTCAAATGGAAGACTTCTATGAGGTGGTCGAATATTACTGAAAAATGGATTAGACCAATTAAAAATATAGTTTGTTTTTTTGATAATAACATAATTGATTTGTCATTTGCAGGTATTAAAACATGTAATAAATTTTACGGGAATACATACTATAAAGAGAGTACATTTAAGTTTAAAAATTTTCGTGATTATAAAAAAGTATTGGAAAAAGAGTTGGTTTATATTTATCGAGACGAGAGAATAGAAAGAATAGTTAAACAATTAGAAAATATTGAAGCAACCAAAAAACTAACTTTTAATTATGATAAAAGTCTTCTAATTGAGTGTGCAAATTTTTGCGAAAATCCTGTTATTTTTCAAGGCCAATTTGACAAAAAGTTTTTTAATATGCCACAAATATTTATTCAAACTATTTTGAAGGAAAAACAAAAGTATTTTTCTTTCAGGGATTGTGAAGGTAATTTAAGTAATATTTTTGCATTTGTAGCCAATAATAAAGAAGATTCTACAATGAAAATTCGAAATGATCATCAGAAAGTTTTGGAGGCTAGACTTAAAGATACGTTATTCTTTATCAATGATGATTTGAATATTCAACTTTATGATAGAAGAGAAAAATTGAAAGACATAATATACTTTGAAGGTGTCGGTAATCTCTACGAAAAAACTCAAAGACTTTTAGAAATTTCCAAAACTTTCTGCAAAGAAATAACTCTTGAATTAACCCCAGAAATGGAAAAGATTATCCTTATTTGTAAATCAGATCTAACAACCCAAGTCATTAATGAGTTTCCTTCTTTACAAGGGAAAGTAGGTTATTACTATGCTTCTAAACAGGATTTTCAGAAAGATTATTGTAAAGCAATCATGGAACAATACCTACCGAATAATCTAGATAATAATGTTCCAAAAATGAAACTATCTATATGCTTATCACTTGTTGAAAAACTAGATCATATAGTTGGTGCGTTTATTGCTAATAAAAAACCTTCTGGATCAAAAGATCCATATGCAATTAGAAGAGCTGTAATTGGATTAATCAGAATCCTAATTGAAAATAAAATAAGCGTTAATTTAGAGAATTACATAAATCAAATTATAGGACTTTATAAAATCGAAAATATAAAAATACAAAAAGAAATTTTAAACTTTATAGACACTAGACTTAAAATATATCTCAAAGAACTAGGCTATGACACAAAAGTCCAAAATGCAGTTTCAGTTAACTGCAAAAATAATCCGTACATGTTGTTTGAGAAAAGTATTATTTTGTTAAAAATATCTGAGAAGAAAATATTTCAAGATTTCTTAAATTCTTACAAAAGATTACATTCGTTACTTCAAAATCAAGACATTAAAGATACGGTACCAAATGAAGATCTATTTAAAAGCTCGGAGGAAAAAGAACTCCTAAAGACCATGTCCGACTTTAAAAAGTATATTGATACTGAAAGTGATCATTTTTCATATGAAACTTCCTTTAATAAATTGTTTAAAATTCATAATTTCATCAATAATTTTTTAGATAATAATATAGTTAACGTTGATGATCCTCAAATCCGAGCTAATAGATTATATTTACTTAAGCATTGTAAATTACAATTAGAAAAACATACAATTTTTTCGGAAATCTTATAAGTTAAAATGAAAAAAAAAAATAACCTGCTACAAAGGAAGATAGAAATTTCTTCAATTCTTGAGGAAATTGAAATTAATTTTGAGAGAAAAGAAGTAATTGAAAAACTAGATAAGTTCTTTAACTCACCTAAAGCTCATGTAGTAGGAATAACCGGACCTCCAGGAGTTGGAAAATCCTCCATGATCAACAAGCTTTTAAGAATACTAAGAAATAAAAATTTATCTGTGGGAGTTCTGGCCGTGGATCCATCTTCGAAAGAATCAGGTGGTGCGCTTTTGGGTGATAGGGCAAGATTTGAAATTAATCCAAATGACCATAATATTTTTGTTAGATCACTTGCAACAAAAAACTTCCTTGGGGGAATTTCTGAAATGACATTTCCGTGCATGAATGTGTTAAGATCTTTTTTTGATATAATTATAATAGAAACTGTTGGCGTTGGTCAGTCAGAAATAAGTATTCAGGACATTGTCGATACGGTAATTTTTTGTGTACAACCCGGAAGTGGTGACTCTCTACAATTTATAAAATCTGGTATAATCGAAATTCCAGATATAATATGTGTTACAAAAAGTGACTTAAGTAAATTAGCTAATAATACTTTATCTGATATAAAAAGTGTAAAAAAATTTTTTACCAGAACAGACCAAGAAATCTCTATTTTATCCGTTTCTTCCAACGACAGTGTGGGATTTGAAAATTTATACAAAAGTATAGATGAAAGATGGTTATATATGAAAAGTAAAAATAAGTTGTATGAACAGAGACGAGTTCAGGCCGAGAAGTGGTTAAAAAATACTCTAATCAATAGATTTGGATTGGAGGGCTTTAAAAAAATTAGTGAAATAATAGAGTATGGCAATAACCCTTTCTCATCATTAAGAACAATATCGGAAAGAATTAAAATAGATCTATTGTGAACCAATCTTAGACCATTTGGGAATAAATGGTTTTATGGTACAATCTCCTATTTTCATATTTAAATTATTTGTAATACATTTCTCTGCTTCTTCTTTCCTTAAAAGGGCTATTCCATAATCTTTACAAAAGCTTCTAATCTCACCAACTTCAATTCCTTCAAAAAAAATCTTTTTATCTCTTATGTTATTTGTAACCACTCGAATACCGTATAGTTTTTTTTTTTGTTTACCTCTATATTTTGTTCTGGCTGTTAATTCTTGTCCCATATAGCAACCCTTATCCCAGCTAATTCCATTTAGTTCATCAAATCGCATTTCCAGTAAAAAAGATTTATTTGGAATCAAATCTTTATGTGACACTGGTATTGAATTTTCTAACCTAAGAGAATTATACTCCTCAAAATTTAATTGACAAAAATTCAATTCTTTTTTGATTTTTGTGAAATCATCATATTTACTAAACATTTTGAGAGCAAAAAATTTGCTTCTTGGGTCATCAAATATATGAATCTTTAGGTCTTTATAATTTGTTTCAATCTCTTCCTTATCATCTTTACTTAATAAGAAGCTTTTTAACTCTTGAACTCTTTCAATCAAAACATTTGATCTTAGCTTATACATTTTAAGTTTACTATACAATGCATCACAATCTTTATTGCTGCATTCTAACAAAACTCCGTCTTTTATCTTACAAACAAAAAAATCAAATAAAAATTTTCCTTGTGGAGTCAATAATGCAGAATACAAACATGCTGTATTGCTCAATAAATAAATATCGTTAGTAATTAAACCCTGAATAAAAGATTCATGATCATTTCCGGATATTTTTATAAAAGTACTATCTTTGTGAAAAAAAATTTTTTTTTTAGAAATCATTTTATCATGGTAATGTAACATTAAAACAGAGAATAATGAAAAAAATTTTAATTATTTCCTCTAATAGACTTGGAGACTCAATTTTAACTTCAGGATTAATAAACTACTATAAGCAAATCTATAAAATGTCTAATATCACATTTGTTTGTGGAAATTTACCAGCAGAAATCTTTCAGTATGCAAAAAATATTAATAAAATTATTTCTTTAAAAAAAAGAAAAAATTCCCTTCATTGGATTATATTATGGTTGGAGATTTTTAATAACTTTTGGGACGAAGTAATAGATTTAAGAGGAACCGCTTTATCCTATTTTCTTTTTGCAAAAAAAAGAACAATTAATCCCTTTTTTGATAAAAATAAAAAAAAAAAGATTCACAAAGTGATATCGATTTCTAAATTTTACAATTATGATACTATCGAGCCTAATGTTGATATAAAAATAAAACAAATACCACACTTCAATAAATATTTTTTGTCAAAAGATTATAAAAATTTTGTAGCCATCGCTCCAGGCGCCAATTGGAAACCAAAACAATGGCCTAAAGAATATTTTGTTGAACTGATTAAAAAGTTAATTAAAAATAAAATCTTTTACTACTCTAGATTTATTCTTATAGGTTCGTCAAATGAAAGAAGAATTGGAAAATATATCACAAATTATTTCGAGAAAGACACAATAATAAACCTTGTCGGTATACCGTCATTAATTGAAGTTTGTTCTATTTTGAAGAAATGTAATTTGTTTATTGGCAACGACTCGGGTTTGATGCATCTTTCGGCTTCACTTGAGATCCCAACCGTTGGTCTATTTGGTCCAAGTGATATTGAGCAATATCGTCCTTGGGGAAAATTTACTTTAGGTATTAAAACGCCTGAATCACCCTCAGAATTGATGGGAAAAAAAAATTTTTCACATAAAAATAATTTTTCTTTAATGAAAACACTTTCGGTTTCAAATGTTGAGAAAAAAATCATAAGTTTTTATAAAAAAAAATGTTAAGAAAAAATAAAGTTTCTGTACTGGTTACTGCAAAGAATGAGGAGAAACAGATTGCAGCTTGTCTAAAAACTCTGGATTTTGCAGATGAAATTATTTTAATTCTGGATTCTTGTACTGATAAAACAGAAATGATTTCCAAAAAATTTACTAATCAAATATTTAAAGGTTCATTTGCCCAAGAGGGTGAGCGCAGAAATTACGGTATTTCGAAATGTAACTACGATTGGATATTTGAAATTGATGCTGATGAGAGAGTAACAAAAGAATTACAAAATGAAATTTTAATTACTATTACAAAAAGTACTTTTAACTATCACCAAATACCTGTAAATAATTATATTGGTAAGAAATTAATAAAGTATGGTTGGGGGGCATATTTTGGCAAATCAGCTTACATTGGTTTATTTAAAAAAGGAAGTAAGATTTGGGGGGAGCAAAAAGTTCATCCTAGAATTTTACTAAAAGGCAAAAAAGGGGATAAATTAAAAAATCCAATTAAACATTATTATTGTAAAGATATCTCAGACATGTTCACAAAATTAAATAATTATTCTGATGCAAGATGTAACGATATCATTAGTATGAGGATAAAAGAAAACCTTAGAATGAATTTAAGAAGAGTCATATCAAGATTTTGGAAATGTTTTATTTTAAGAAAAGGTTACAGAGAGGGAAGATATGGTTTTTTAATTGCACTTATTGCATCTTTATATCCAATATTATCTTTTCTAAAATCAGAATTTAAGAAATGAAGAAAATAGTTTTTATCGATGACGGTATAGAATTTGATTCATTAACAAGGATTGATCAGCCAACAGGGGGAGCTGAAAATGCTTTCATCTCTCTTGTTGAGTCATTGGCAAAAAAAAATCTTAGCATTTCAGTTTTTAATAATTGTAGAAATACTGGGAAATTAAATGGAGTCGATTGGCAAAAACTTGATAAAAGAATTTCAAACCATAAATTCGATGTAATAGTAATCAATCGAGGTGACAAATTTCTAAATTTTAGAACAGACTGTAGAAAGAGAATTTTCTGGATACACAACCCCGCAAAGTATTTAATAAAATATCGGTATCTAAGTAAGTTATACTTCAATCCTGCAACTATTGTTTTTTCTGGTAAGTACCACTTAAAAACTTATCCTAACTGGGCACCTAATAAAAATAAAAAGGTAATTCCCTACGGTGTTGATGATTTTATATTTGATGCAAAGGAAAAATTGAAAAACTTTGAACCAGTTGCAGTTTTTACCTCAAACCCACTTAGAGGATTGGATTGGTTATTAGATTTGTGGGAAAAAGACATTTACCCTAATGTCCCTAATGCAACTTTAAAACTTTTTACTGGTATGCAAACTTATGGAGTTGAAGGAAAAAAAAAAGAAAGTATTGCATTTCCTATTTTAAATAGAGCATTTAGTTTAAAAAGTAAAGGAGTAATTCTTAATCATCCCTTACCGAGGAAGAAGCTAATCAAAGAAATAAAAAAATCTAGGTTATTTCTTTATAAGGGTAGTTATGATGAAACTTTTTGTATGTCAGTAGCTGAATCACAGGTTCTTGGAATTCCTTCAGTCGTTAAAGATTTAGGGTGCATGAATGAGAGAATTATTCACGGCAAAACCGGATTTGTAACAAAAAATGATAAAGAATTTACTAATTATGCAATTAAATTATTGACTGAAAATGATTCCTGGTTAAAGATGCATAATTATATGTTAAAAAACAATTCCCATTTCTCGTGGGACAAAATTGCGGAGATGTGGAAAAAAATTCTATAAAAATCCTTTCTTTGTTAGGCAGCAACAGTAATGGTGGTGCAGAAAATTTTTTTGATAGATTAATTTTGTCGCTCAATAAAAGAAAAGAGATTGATGTCCATGCCGCCATCAGAAAGAATAAAAATCGATTTCAAACCTTTAGAGAAAATAAAATCAATGTAAATAAAATAAACTTTTTAAATATATTCAGTTTTATTACACACTATAATTTAAATAAAATTTGCAGAAAATTTAACCCCGATATAATCTTTACAATGATGAATAGAGCCTCATCGATGCTAAGGGGGATTTCAGAAAGTAAAGCGAAAAAAATTGCGAGACTCGGTGGCTATTATAAACTTAAATATTATACTCATTGTGATTATCTAATTGCTAACACTCCTAATATAAAAAAGTATTTAATTTTAAATGGATGGGACAAGAACAAGGTTATTTATCTTCCAAATTTTGCACAGGAAAATAAATCTATAAAAAAATTAAGAAAAAGAAACGAAAATAATTTCATTTTATTGGGTGTTGGTCGTTTCCATGAAAATAAGAATTTCGAAATTCTAGTTAAAGCTTTAAAATATCTAAGAAATTGTCAACTATGGCTTGTTGGAAGTGGTAAATTTAAAAAACATTATTTAGCATTAGCCCAGAATGACAATACAATTAACAAACTTAAGATTTTTGACTGGACAGAAAAAATTCAAACATTTTATTCTAAAGCGGATATTTTAGTTTGCCCCTCCAGAATCGAGCCATTGGGAAACATCATTTTGGAGGGATGGTATCATAAGATTCCCATTATAGCATCAGACGCCTCGGGTCCAAATTATTTAATAAATCACGGTTTCAATGGTTTGAAATTCAAAAATGACAATCAAAGTGAATTAGTTTTTAGAATAAAAGAATTAATGAAGGACTACAAAAAGAGTAAAATATTAATAAAGAATGGATACAGTACGTACCAAAAAAAATATTCAGAGAAGATAGTAACACAAAAATATTTAGATTTTTTTAAAAAGGTCATATAATCATGTGCGGGTTCCTTGGCATTTTTTCATCTAAAATCTCAATAGATAAAGAAAAAAAATTAAAAAAAGCCATCCAATTATTATCTCACCGTGGACCAGACGAAGAGGGAAGCTTCAAAAATGAAAATACAATTCTTCTTCATAAAAGATTATCCATCATCGATTTAAAAGGAGGGAAACAACCAATTGAGAATAATGACTGCGTATTAGTTTCTAATGGAGAAATATACAATGATGTTCTCTTGAGAAAACAAATTTTGGATTATAGATATAAAACAGGTTCGGATTGCGAATCAATACTAGCGGTTTATATAAAGTATGGAATTAACGGTTTCAAAAAGCTCAGAGGTATGTATGCCTTTGCAATTTATGATAAAAAAAAAAAAAAAATGATTCTCGGTAGGGATCCATTTGGAATCAAACCACTTTACTTTAATCTTAAAAATAAAGAATGTTTATTCTCCTCTGAAATTCAACCAATTTTGAAATCCAGAAATCATCAAATAAAATTAAAGAGAAAAAAAATAATAGAGTTGTTACAAATACAATACAATTCTGGAAGAAATACGATCTTCAAAGGAATTTTAAGAGTAAGACCAGGGGAAACAATTATTTTAGATTCTAAAATTAATATTGAAAAAAGTGTAATATTTGAAAAAAGCAAAAACTTTTGGATTGATGTTCCTCATAAGACCAAACATCTTGAAAAAGTACTTTTGGATTCAGTTCGGGTTCACCAAAGAAGTGATGTTCCTTTTGGTCTTTTCTTTTCAGGAGGTATAGACTCAACGATTATTTTATATTTAATGTCAAAAATATCAAAAAAGAAAATTATTTCATACTCAATAATTTTTGAGGAAAATAATGAACCTAATGAAATAATAAAGTTAAAGGAGATTGCTACCAGGTGTAATTCAGAAATTCATTTCATTAATTTTAGTGAAAATGATTTCTGGAATATACTTCCCCAAGCATTAAAAGCTAATGACGATCCAATACTTGATTATGCGATCGTACCAACATTCAAATTAGCTCAAGTTGCAAAAAAAGATGTTAAAGTAATTCTGTCGGGCGAAGGTGGTGACGAGATTTTTGCTGGTTATGGAAGACATAGAAAAATAATGAGGCCTTTTTTGAATAAATCCTCATTCATTAATAGTGAAATGGATAAAGTTGATTTTTTAAAAAAAAAATTCAAAGGTTGGGATTTTGATTTAAACTTTTATAAAACTTTTAACATGAATTTAGACATGACACCACTGCAAAGGTTACAGCTTTTTGATTGTGAGGAATGGTTACCAAATAACTTATTAATTAAACTAGACAGATGTTTAATGGCTAATAATCTGGAAGGTAGAACACCATTTATTGATTTAGATGTTTTTAAGAATTTCTTTGGAATTAATGATAAACTTAAAGTTAAAAAAGGTTTAGGTAAATTTCTGTTGAGATCATTCTTACAAACAAATATGTCCTCTTATAATTTTTTAGAAAAAAAAAGAGGCTTTACAGTTCCAATTAACAATTGGATTCCAAGAAAGTCTGATGAGCTCTCTGATTTGCTTCCAAAAAATAAGCTTCTACAGAAAATTTTAAAGACAAGTGAGATCAGGACGATGTGCATAAGAAGTAAAAGGGATAAGAAGTTTATAGTTCCAGTATGGAGATTGCTATGTTTATCAATTTGGTATCAAGTTCATTTTGATAATGCTATCCCAAGTAATAACACATTTAATATTTTAAGTATGCAGAACTAGATAAGATTTATGTACGATTTAATATTTAAGAATGGTAATGTTTTTATTAATGAGAATAAAATCCAAAAAATTGATTTAGGTATAAAATCAGGTGTTATATCCACCATAGGAAATTTGAACAATAGTAAGGCTAAAAATATTATTGATTTAAAGAATCTCTTAGTACTACCAGGCTGCATCGATTCGCAGGTACATTTTCGTGAACCAGGTTTAATCTATAAAGAGGATATTGAGTCAGGAACAAAAGGGGCAATTCTTGGAGGAATTACTTCAATTTTTGAAATGCCAAATACAAAGCCGAATACAACAAGTATAAAAGCTTTTAACCAAAAAATGGAAATTGCTAAAAAAAAAGCTTTCTGCAATTACGCTTTTTTTATTGGGGCATCAAAAAATAATTACTATGATTTAGAAGAACTTGAAAAATTATCAGGGTGTAGTGGAGTAAAAATTTTTATGGGTTCATCAACTGGAAACTTATTAGTAGAAGATGATGAAAATCTCAGAAAGATACTGAGTAATGGGAAGAGAAGAGTTTCGGTTCACTCGGAAGACGAATTCAGACTAAGAGAAAGAAAATATATAATTGAGGGCGGTAATACCACAGTTGCAGACCATCCATTGTGGCGAGATGTAGAAACAGCGGTAACCAGTACGAAAAGATTAATTAAAATCGCAACAGAGTGTTCAAGAAATATCCATATACTTCATATTTCTACAAAAGATGAAATTGAGATAATCGGTAAAAATAAAAAATATGTTTCGTCTGAAGTTACTCCTCAACATTTATACTTTCACTCACCTGAATGCTATACAGAACTAGGTTCATTGTGTCAGATGAACCCCCCAATAAGGACAAAAGATCATAAAGAAGGTCTTTGGGATGGAATTAGAAAACAAATAATCGATGTTATTGGATCCGATCATGCACCGCATACAATTGATGAAAAGAAAAAAAAGTATCCTGATTGTCCTTCAGGTATGACGGGGGTTCAAACATTGGTCCCTGTAATGTTAAATTTTGTTAATGAAAAAAAGTTATCAATTAGTGATTTTGTTAGATTAACATCTACCAATCCTGCTAAATTATTTGGCGTAAAAAATAAAGGATTTATCAAGATAGGATTTGATGCTGATTTAACAATAGTAGACTTGAAAAAAAAACATATGGTTGAAAATAAAGATATAGTAAGTAAGTCATCATGGTCACCTTATGATGGTAAAATCTTTCAAGGTTGGCCAGTTATGACAGTAATACATGGAAATATTGTTATGAGAGAAAATGAAATAACTGGTAAAACATCAGGACAAAGAGTTTTATTCAGTTAGTGCTTTTCTCTCACACTAATTATTTGAACTTGCGCATCAACAAATCTATTATTTTTTTTTACAATTTTAAGAGCTATTTGAACTGCTGTTTCCTTATTAGGGGCTTCAATTACAAGCATATCTTTTCCTAAAATTGAAACTTCATAATCAACAATAAACCAAGACATTTATTTTTCTGTTTTATCAACGATTAAGCTTACCAATGCATCACCAGTAACATTTGTTGTTGTCCTTAACATATCTAAAAGTCGATCAACTCCCATCACTAAAGCAATACCTTCGAGTGGCAACCCAACTTGATTTAATACCATTCCTAGCATTACAAGACCAACCCCGGGAACTCCTGCAGTACCAATAGAGGCAAGAGTTGCTGTAAGAATTATTGACATAAAATCACTTAATGATAAATCAAATCCATAAATATTAGCTATGAAAATAGTAGCTACACCTTGCATGATTGCTGTTCCATCCATATTCAAAGTAGAGCCAAGGGGAACAGTAAAGGAAGCTATCTTATTCTTTACATTAAGATTTTTTGTGACACATTTAAGAGTTACCGGTATTGTGGCGCTACTACTAGAAGTCGAAAAAGAAAAAATCAATGCATCTTTAATTTTTCTTAAAAAGTTTAAAGGTGAAATCTTAGCAAAATAAATAACGCAGGAACCATAAATTAGAAAGACATGTAATAATAAACATGTCACAACAGTAAAGAAATATTTTCCTAACTCCAGAATCACTTCTAAGCCTTGGGTGGAAAAAGTTTTTGCAATTAAACAGAAAATACCAATTGGAGCTATAATCATTAAGATTTCAAGTGATTTAAGAACCACAAAATTTAAGCTGTCAAAGAAATCCTTAATGGGTTTACCCTTTTTTTGACTCAAAGATATTGCTGAACCAAAAATAATTGACAGAAAAATTATTTGAAGCATATTTCCCTCAGAGAGTGATTTAAATGGATTTGTCGGAACTATATTAATTAAAACTTCTTTTAAAGATGGTTTTTCAGAGATCAAGACATCATTTTTAGCATTGACAATAGATTCATCAAGTCCTGGTTGAATAAAAGAGGCCACTAAAATAGATAATGAAATGGCTATACTTGTGGTAAAAAGATAAATGAAAATAGCTTTGATTCCAATCCTGCCTAAACTTGAAATATTACCAATACTTCCAATCCCACATATAACTGAAATAAAAACAATAGGAACTACAAGCATTTTTAAAATCGTCAGAAAAACCTTTCCTCCGAAATCCATTAATTCAACAATGAATTCGTACAAAAAACCTAGAAAAGGTTGTATAATATTTAAAATTACTCCAAAAGTTAAACCCAAAAAAAAGGCTAAAAGAATCGTTTTAGTTATATTTTGTTTCATAATTTGGTGCTCTTACCCTGTACTGACCAGGAAACTCATTCTTACCAAG
>CESW01117307.1_pt1 | contig 16081 bp, 8 predicted proteins | sample 531171 | NCBI WGS metagenome assembly CESW01 (sample SAMEA2621859, study PRJEB7988) | marine metagenome | biome: marine biome (ENVO:00000447); feature: surface water layer (ENVO:00002042); material: "saline water (ENVO:00002010), including plankton (ENVO:xxxxxxxx)" | depth 5 m
TACCTTACTCAACATCTATGGACATCTTGAAGCACCAAATAAATCTTCCAGAAGAACTACTTGAGATGATTCAGCCTATCAAAATACTTGAAGCCGAAGAGGCTGGCTACCTTTCTAGGGTTGGATTCCTGCCAAAATCTGACAGGGTAACCACAGCAATTATAGAAGAGGCAAAAAGAAGAGCAAGTGCAGCTATTGGAAGGGGCAATCCAAGAGGATATGACGCTGCAAAACGAATAGCGGACTTAAGGAGAATCCACAGGTTAGTTGACTTGCTTGAAACTCAGGGTGTAAAGTGTGCATTGAAGTATTTGCATAGGTCAAAATTCGATAACAATAGAAAAACCAAAAGATTCCTATCGATGCAAGCAGTGGCTGATTTTAGATCAGAAGTCGATTCCTCGACTGAACATCACCCTAAATTGGACAAAGTCCGTGAGATAGTATCAAGTGGAATTAAAAATAACGGTAAGGTCATAGTTTTCACAGAATACAGAGACACAGTAGACATCTTAATTGAAAAACTGAGTGAAAATAGTTTGGTTAAACCGGGTAAGTTTGTTGGTCAAACTAGTAAAGGAGACCAAATCGGAATGAGACAAAAAGAACAAATTCAACAATTGGAGAGGTTCAAATCAGGTCAGATAAACGTATTGATAGCAACAAGTGTTGGCGAGGAGGGGCTTGATGTCCCAGCTGCTGATAGCGTTGTTCTTTACGAACCGGTACCAAGCGCAATAAGAGCAATTCAGAGGCGTGGGAGGACTGCAAGGCAAAAAGATGGTGATGTCCATATCCTAATCGCTAAGGGAACAAGAGACCAGTATGTTCAATATGCATCCGTCAAGAAGGAAGAGGCGATGTATAAATCTCTAAACTCTCTACAAAAACAATCCAGATTACCCAGGAGAGCGCCTCCCAAAGATGATGTCCTATCATCATTTAGTGTTGGAAATATAAGCGTCGAAGAATTCATAGAATCGGAAAAAATCAGATTGAAAAGAAAGAATGAGGAAAAAATTTCGCCACCTCCAGAGGACATTAATCCCAAGAAGATATCCTTGAGCAACAAACCAAAATCTCAAAAATCTCTGGTTGATTTTGCAATGCCGAATGACACACAACTTCGACGAGATACCTCACAAAGGTATGCATCTTTGAGTTCTGAAAGAGAAAAGGAAATCAAAGCATCTGATGCTGCTAAATCCACAATTGATTCAATACATAACAAGACCAAAGTTCAAACCTGCATTGTAGTGGACCACAGAGAGGCTAGCTCTAAGTTGCCCGAATTACTAAAGATGCATGGACATGATGTCAGTTTAGAACACTTAAATGTTGGAGATGTCAAAATCTCAGATCGTATTTTAATAGAGAGGAAAAGCGCCCGAGACTTAATTGATTCAATTATAGATGGCCGGTTGATTAGCCAGGCCCGGAAACTTCAATCATCTGCCTCAAGACCACTCATAGTAATAGAGTCTATAGAATCTGACAGATTACACCCTAATGCAGTTTATGGTGCTATGGCATGGATAACACTTGACTTGGGTCTACCTGTTGTAGTAACAAAAACAGTTGAAGAGACTGCAAGATTCATATCTGTTGCCGCAAAACGAGAATCTAGGATTACCGATTTGATTGTGGCAAATGTGAGAAAGAAAACGCGTGATTTTGAAAAATCCGCAATCAAAGCTGCCTCAGCGGAAATCATGGCAATAATTAACGGTGAAAGGGAAAGTGGATTCCTTTCAAAGAAATGGGAAAAGGAAGTTATTCAACAGCGTGTAAAGATACTCTCTGAATTACCCGGAATTGGAAGGATGAGCGCTGAGAGAATAATGCATGAAGCAAAAGATATCGTAGGTTTATGCTCAATGAGCGAGAGGCAACTAGTAGAAATTGAGGGAATAAGTTCGCAACAAGCAAGCAATCTTTATCAATTCCTTCATGGTTAATTAAGAACCAATAATCATAGCACGTGTTCGTAACTGAGCAAATCGGTCAGGATAATATCCAAGTGCAAAAGCAATGATTTCAGTTAGGTGAACCACCGGTATGTTAGTGTCTTTATTCGAAACTCGGCCCGCTTTACCTTGGTATGAGTCCAAATTAGCATGAGATTGAGTGCATGCGCTTACCAATACCTTGGCTCCCGCCCTTTTTGCATCATTGAGTACTCTTCCGGTCATCTTCATCACTGAATCATTTAAAGATAATAGAGAAGGATTGCCTACACTAGATGTTTTTGTTTTGAATTCTACTGGTGTTCCTCCAAGTGCCATAATCAGTTGTTCCATATATGTTGGATTCCAAACATCATCGTCACCGCAGGCTCCTTCAACCTGCATGTGTGGCCCATAATAACAAGCAATATCCATGTCCAGTGGATTCACTACTGCTGCATCTATCTTTTCAAGACCTATTTCATCTACCAATACATGAAGTAAGTGATTGCTTTTTATTTCACATGATACGGACATACCCGTTGTTTTTTTGAGAACTCTATTGGCGGCAGCTAGTGCTATTGGATCGGTTTCAAAAGTTTGAATGGTTTCATGTAAAATTCCTTGAGAGGACGCACATGCTGTCAAAATATCGAAGCCATTTCTTTCTGCAATTGCGATGTTTCTGGCATTTAGAGCTAATTGTAATTCAATATTGCCCTGTTTGATGATGTTTCCTCCATCACTGTTGTAACCAACCATCTCGATTAGTTCAATTCCCAAAGCCTTGCATAGAGGCTGAATTGTGTCTTCGACTTCGAATGATGATTGACGTGCTACATTTCCTGGGTAATACGAATACTTAACCATGTATTTACCTCAGAATCTGCTATCTAACTCGTTGAAAATTGCAACAACTTGGTGATGATTAGCAACCTTGCCATTGAACATATTTGGTATCTTGCCGATTCCGGCTGGTGGAACCAACATTCCTTGGAAACCTCTCATGATTGGTCCACCATTTCTAGTAAATCCAAGCATCATACGTAATGATACTCCATTCATGATGTTAGAACCAAGTCCAAGTGGTCCCAAAACTGAGCGATAGAGTGTTGTTTCGTTTACGTTACCAGAGGATTTGACAGACCGTGAATAGTTCTTCACTAACCTGCCGCTCTTTCCTGTGAATTTGTATTCTGCAAGTAATCTGGCACGAGCTTGATACAAGGATTCAGATGCTTGCTTGCCATCTATACCGTGCCTTCTTATCGATGAGATATCTGCTTCATCCCAAACGCCTCCTTTGCCTTGCATCAGGTTTAGCATCTTCTTTACGTGATTCTCTCCTGACCGTGGGTCTTGACTTCTGACCCAACGCTGTAAAGCTATTCCTGGACCGGAATAATTGGAATCTACATCATATGTATCCGATAAGGAATTTATTAGCTGCAATGATCCTACATCCGCTAGTGTATGTAGATGAGTTGCTTGTGCTGAGCTCATGACTCCCATTGGCGCTCCGTTTGTTAGTTTCTCTCCTTGCCTTGGATCGGCTACCATCCATGGCTTCGATGACGCCCTTTCGACATCGTATCTGTCGTATGAAACCATTAAGTCTTTCAATACATCATAACCAGGGATAGGCTCTATTTTTAGTTCGCTACCATCGGATACAATGTCACAAATTCTGGTGCTGTCAGCCGGTATGATTCTCCCATTTGCTTTTATCCCGGTAAGAGGATTGTGACCTGCAATATTGCTTATCCTGAATGCAAGAGATCCATCTACATCACGCTTTATTGCTTTCAATGCGTCTTCTACAGTTGCGTGGCCTGGTAATGCAACAGCAACAGTATCATATCCAGTTTCCGCTTTTATTGGGTCATATCTGAAGATCTTCATAGTTATGGATAATATAGGCATGACGATTTCTGGCGGAGTGAAATCGCCGTCATCATCTGCATCGTCGTCATCTCCAGCTCCATAAGAAATCATGGTCTCTAGCAAGTCCTCCTCAAATACTCCGCTAGAGTTCACACATGCAATTCTTGGTAATACCTCGTTTACCCATTGAAGCCATGGTGGCTCAAAATCAACATCGCATAACTGAATTTGGTGAATTCTTGTAGCACCGAGTGAAGAAAATTTGTCGTCCCAATCTGTCCCAGCCTTACAGAATTCATCGTAAGAGGAATCGCCGATTGCACACACGGAATAGTGCGTGTTGGCTAGTGCGGGGTTAGAACTGACTGTTGCATTCCATAGCGCGTCAGCGTTATCAGGCATCTCGCCTTCTCCCCAAGTGGAAGTTATGATTAGCACCCTCTTGTGTTCTGAAAACTTTGCAGAGTCATATCCATCCATATCAATAACAGTTGGCTCAAGACCATATGCCTTGGCCATTTTGGCAGTTTTTTCAGCGAGGCCAGCAGCATTGCCCGTTTGCGACCCGAAAAATATAGCTAAATTTCTATCTCCAGACATTATATCTCCAATGTCTCCGCTTTGTAAAGATGAATCGCTAGGTGTGTCTATTGTTGTTGAGATTTCAGCAGGCGTTGAAGACTCAGCAACCTCTCCTCCATCTACTGATGTCATTTTTGGAACAACTGCGTTAGCCCAAGAGTTCCATTCTGGCTCGTATTCTACATCACAGAGTTGAATATCGTGTATCCTGGTAGCACCAAGTGCGGAGAACTTTTCGTCCCAATCGACACCTGCTTTACAAAACTCTGCATATGATGTATCCCCTATCGCGCAGACAGAGTACGATACTCCAGATAGACTAGGGTTGAGATCATTGGTTGCAATCCAGAGGTCTTCTGCATTGTCTGGCATGTCCCCTTCTCCCCAAGTAGAGGTGATGATAAGAACACGTTTGTAGTTCGAAAACTCTGCTGGATTAAAACCGTCCATGTCTATTACTTTGGGTGACAGACCTGCTTTTTTTGCAAGTTTAGCGGTATTTCCTGCAAGTTCTTCTGCATTACCCGTTTGGGATCCAAAGAAGATTGCTAATTCTGGGTTGCCAACAATTCCCGACACAGTGCCACCTCAAGATAAACATCCGAGGGGTATGCACCCTTTGAAGGTTCGTTCTCGACATGCAACTAGGGCTTTTCAGGAATGTTATTTTTTATATAATTATTACATCTGAAAATCATCCATTCCACCCATCATTTCTTCTCCAGAAACACCTTTGGATGATATGACATCGTCAATTCGCAAAATCATAATTGCGGTTTCAGTAGCCGATTGTATAGCCTGTTCTACAACTCTTTGTGGCTCAAGAACATTTGCCTCGCGCATGTCTTTGACGCCCCCATCCTCTACATTTATGCCAGAAAATGCTTTACCATCTGCATGAGATTTTCTCAGTTCGATTATGGTATTAACAGGATCCAAGCCAGCATTTTCAGCAAGGGTTCTAGGAATTATCTCAAGAGCGCTAGCAAAGGCTTCAATAGCCATCTGTTCTCTTCCACCGACAGATTCTGCATAGGATCTCAAATCTCTTGAGAGTGCAGCTAATACGCTACCGCCTCCTGTTAGAACTGCTCCATCTTCCCATGCAACAGACACAACACCCACTGCATCATCAAAAGCTCTTCTTATCTCATCAACAACATGTTCAGTCCCACCACGCAACAAAACTGATACAGATTTCGCTTGCGGACAGCCAGTGATGAATGTCATATCTGATTCTCCAATTTTTCTCTCTTCTACTCTTGCTGCTTTTCCAAGGTCAGACGAAGTTAAATCGTCAATGTTGGTTAATACCCTACCTCCAGTGGCTTTTGAAAGTGCTTCCATGTCACTCTTTTTTGCCCGCCTTATTGCGAATATTCCAGCCTTGGACATGTAATGTTGAGCTAGGTCGTCAATGCCTTTTTGACATACAACAGCATTTGCACCGCTTGCTTGAATTTTCTCGACAAGGCCTCTTATGTATCCTTCCTCTTCCTCTAGGAATGATGCCAGCATAGATGGGTCAGTTATCTGTATCTTGGCGTCTACTTCAGTCTTTTTGACTTCAATAGCGCTGTTAATAAGAGCAATCTTAGCATCTGAGATGGATCTAGGCATTCCTGCATGAACACGTTCTTTGTCTAGTATTATTCCATCGACAAGAGAACTGTCTTTTATCGATCCACCCTGTCTTTTTTCTACCTTAATATCGGATAAATCTACTAATCTCTCTCCTTCATCTATCGTTCCAACTGAGTTAACAGCTCTAACGCAAATATCTGCTAAAAACGACTTTACTGCACCAGCGGATTTACCCGTTAAGGATGTCTTAGCCACTTCCATTAAAACCGAATCATCATTATCTGTCGAAATCCCATGAGATTCCAGACAATTAACTGCTTTTTCAGCGGCTAGTCTGAATCCTTCGCAAATTACCGTTGGATGAACATTTTGCTCAATAAGGTCTTCAGACCGCTTCAGAAGTTCTCCAGAGAGGACAACAGCAGTAGTAGTTCCATCATAGCAATGCTGTTCTTGGGTTTTTGCAACTTCGATTATCATCTTTGCCGCTGGGTGTTCAATGTCCATTTCCTTCAAAATCGTAGCACCGTCATTTGTAATGACAACATCACCCATGCTGTCCACGAGCATCTTGTCCATTCCTTTTGGCCCTAATGTGCTCCTGACTGCATCCGCGACTGCCTTTGCTGCTGCGATATTGTTCGATTGCGCACTTCTACCACGAGTTCTTTGAACACCTTCTTTCAATATAAAAATCGGTGCCTGTCCGTTGCCATACATTTCTATTCCCCGAGTTACATCGCAGGAGGATTATATTTTCAACCCATCGGATGGGCATGGCTATCTGTTATTGTTCAACCATTCTTGTCCGTAATGTATCCACTGTTCCATTGTCCAGCCTTCAGGTAGACCCTCTGCTGGAATGGGGGGGCCGCTGGTCTGGTCTTCTTTGATAGCTGGAATTGGATCTAAACTCGTAGCTGGGGTTTGTTCATCACTGGAAATCTCAGGATTAGAGGAATAAGCCATGTTTGCTACATTTGGTGCAGCGGCAACCGCTCCATAAGTCGCAGTAATGTTGTCCTCATATCCGTCTCCTTGCCAATCTTCGACTTCTTCTTCTTCTTCTCCGTTGAGTATAACTAAGAGCACACCAAGCATAGTGATAATCAAAGCACCACCAACTATCCAAGTGGCAATTGCAATCCAATCGAATGATTCTTCGTCAGATGATGCTGAGTCTGCTGAGGATGAAGATTTTTGAAGTGTTATTAGTATGTCATATGATGATGCATCTTCAAAAGTATTTGATGTGGCCCATACTGTAACCGATGTCAGGAATGAATCGTTTGCTAAATTTTCAAGTGTTGAGGACTGTATTTCAAATTCAACAGTTATTATCCTCATGCCAGCAGATTCCAAGAAAAAGTTCCTATCACTAGATGAAATCGAAGATGCATAATATCTGTTGGTATTTTTTTGGTCCAAATCCATTGTTACAGATTGACCCTGACCGACTTTGTTCTCTACCTCAACTTCAACCTCATAAATCCCTTCTTCAGAGATCACAAGAGATTCAGTAGCGAAAACATAGAGCCTGTTTTGAGATCCGACACTGTATGTGCATTTCCCAAACCCAGAGACATCTGGTGAATTAACGCTAGTTGCGATTACTTTGAGGATTAGTTGCCCACTAACGCCTGAGTCAAAATCGAATTGAACGGATACGTTGTGTGATTCTCCAGGAGACAATACCGGTGTCAAATCTCCATCAATCAGTTGGACGAACTGGGCATTCATACCATTTGGGAGTTCCATTGAAAGCGCAAATCTGTCATCTTGATTGCCGTCATTGGTGACTTCAAACCTCATTGATTGAGCAACTCCACCCGGTATGTAGGATTGTTCAGCGACTCTATCAGATACTGATACGGCAGATGTATCCATGACGTCTACATTTATTGTTACGCGCTCAGAGACGGTGGGATCGTCTTCACTTGTTGCGATTACAGTAGCGGTATACAAACTCGGTGCGAGGCCTATCGGCATAGGTAGATTTAGAGCGACTGTTGTTTCTCCATCCCAGGCATCAAGAACAGGTGTTACTTCCGAGGAAAGATAGGCTTGCAGTCTCCAGTTAGACTGTTGAAGTTCGAGAGTATATGACTCATCATCATTTCCGAGGTTTAGAATATCTAAGTATACAATCCTTTGATTGGCATTAGCTAATGCCTCAATTTCTACCTCCTCTGCATTTACTTGAAGCGATCTCAAAGTAGGAACTTCTATCTTTTTCGATATGACATCATTGCCGAATAGAGACTGACCACAAGAAGGGCAAACCGCCCTTAGTGAGAACGGAATTTCTCCAGGTGTTGCTTTTTGTGGGGCGGTAACATTGAGTAGTAATTCAACTTCCTGACCTTTGCCCAGCGGCATTGGCATTTGGACAATGCTACCGTTCAAATCGGTAACATAGGAAATCCAGTCACCTTCTTGGAAATTAGATGTAATTGTGTATCCCGCTTCTCTGTTTCCGGCATTTTGTAACTTGAATGGTATGTCTGTATTTTCTCCCGGCAGTAAACTGGCTGCCAAGAGTGGAACCCTTGATGAGAGATGTACACCATACTGTTCAGTCACGGCAATATCCGAAGTTACACGGCCCATTTCGCCCAGTTGTGTGCTACCAACATCTTCCCACCATACTTGCCATACTTGTTGCTGAACTTCAGCACCAGCTGGAATTGAGAGATTTATCCACATCTCTGAAGTATTACCTCCCGGGATTGCTGGCAACATCACACTCGTCCCATGCTGATTTGGATTTTCGCTATCAATCCTAATCATTGGTAGACTTGGATTCATCCACGAAGCGTTAGAGACGTTTGATTGAATTATTACATTTGCAGGCATGTATCCATTGTTAGTTACTAAGCAATGCATGGGAAGGATGTTGTTCGGAGGTGTTGTGTATCCGCTAGTTGGATTGTCACAAGAAACATTCAAAGTGTATTCACTTACCTTTTCAACTCCAAACATTGCAAAATCATCAACATGCATTCCACTTGAAGCGCCTGACCCGTCTGATTGGAACAGTATTCCATACGACCAAGAATGGCCACCTAGATCTTCTGTTGGATCCCATGAGATATTACTCCAACTTCCTGAACTTGAGCTAGGTAAATCATCAGCGAAGTTGTGAGATATAGTACTTTGAGGAGCTCCATTGCCTCTCCAAAGTTCTAGAGCAACATAGTCTCCAGCACCCATCTGACCCCATGTTTGGACGTGCATCTGTGCGGAAACTATCCCTGCTGAATTGAGTTGCATTTTACACATGTATTGGTAATATGTTTGCGATAAACCTCCGTCTAAGGAAGCACCATAGCCGCAATTACTGTTTGCACCTCTAAATGCAAAGACAAGGCGACTTCTAGAGGAAGATGGATAATCTGAATTTGCATTAGCATGTCGCCAGTGAGAATTTCCTAATACTGACTCAGAAGTGTCTTCTTGCCATATTCCAAACCCGTTAGCATCTGAACCATCAATCGGGAACTCGCCACCGTAGAAAGTTGGGATTGCTGCGGCTGGGAAAGCTTGGTCTCTTGGATCTCCCTCAGCTTCCATGTCATCTTGTGCTATTGCAACTGGTAAGTGTTGCTCAAGCACGTCATTAGTATTCCTATCATCTGAAGGATTGAACACCGTCGCCCTGATTATTATTCCACCATGCAGTTCATTTGTATCCACGTCCAAAATTGAGTGGGCAACAGATGCTTCCCATGTGAACGAATCGATGTAAGATTGGCTACCAAGCATTGGGACTGTTTCCCAGGATGTAGTGTTCAATACAAAGCCAATCGGATGAACCATTTCAACAGTAACAGTGGCATTACTTCCTGTGAGAGCATTTCCTCCCCTTTTTACTTCAACCGAAATGTCGACAATATCTCCCTTTGCGATGTAAGTGATAATTGATCCGTCGGGTTGAATCCAAGGATTTCCAGCAGAGGAATTTACCGAGATGTCAACGACTGAAAAATCATCGGTCGATCCCCCTCGTCCAGATGTCGCTTCTGCCGAATCAACTGCAAAATATATCACAGAATGGGCCATCAAAAGACACACCAGAAGGAAAGGAAGGGACTTTCTCATGTTCATCAACAAATATCCGAGAATCATACTGCATATGAATGTCCCCTTCCTATGTCCCCTTAGGGGACATGTGTCTGGAAAATAATAGCAAGCATTCCAAATAGATGTTTTTGTTCGTGTGGGAGGGGAACATTTGAGAAAGAAAGGGATTGGGTTAGGTTTGTGGGTCAATACTCTGACAAGGGACCTTTAGCCGCAAGAATGTGGCTGACAGGATTGGTTTTTTGTCAAATATTCCTTACACCCATGGCAGCATTTTCAATTACTTACCTCATTGACTTCCAAATGAAAAATGAAAACTTCACTATGTCATTCCAGTCTGAAATGATTCCTTGGATAGTGGCTGCTTCTCTTGCTTATGGAATGCTAGCATTGTTGCTAGCATTGATATTTGGAGGATTCACTCCTCTCTTTGTGATAGAAAAAGGTGGTTGGAAAGCCGCTTTAGGCTTGACAAGATCAAAAAGAGATGCCGCTGGTTTGAGAAATTCGAGACGAAGCCATGCAAATTCTCCGCATGCGAAATTGACAGTTATGGTCAGTGATAGAATCAAAAAAAGACATTCATTATTATCAACACATGGGGGGTTGGTCCTACTTGCAATACCGTTCCAGTTGATGCTTGTAATTATTCCACTTGGATTTGTTATCTTTATTCCTGAGGAGTGGATTCGTGCCAATAGAAGGCTTGAAGTTGCCCTTGCGTGTTATCTTGTTATCCTGATTTTTGTAATGAGAATATTTCCCAAATTTGCAAGAAGACATATTACAGTTGCAGCATTTACTAGAAGATGGCTTATTTCAATGACAAAATTATCATGGTTAGCGCCAGTGTTGGTTCTTTGGTTGATGGGAAGATTAGCTAGTGTGATTGTATTATCTTGGATAGGTGCTGACGTATCTAGTAATCTTCAACTTGAACAATCATTTATGGAAGATTTCCTAAACATTGGCAGCGTCCCTGAAACCTCATTTTTAGATTTACTTACCGCCCTGGCTGTTATGCCATTAGCTGCATTCACTACACTAGCATGCTTAGGAGGAGGTTCTGGAACACCTCCTGAATGGATGCGATTAGGAAACGAATTGGAACTAAAGACGCCAGAACAAGAAGATGGTGGTGCTGTTGTTGCCATCGGACGGACTGTGGGTTCTGTGGCTGGGGCAGCAGTAGGTATAGGAATCGGCGTCGCTGCTGCAACTGCTTCAGGAATTGGAGCTAAAGCTCAAACAGCAGGGTCATCTGCAATTGCGGCCGCTAATGCAGCACCTCAGACTATCAACTCGGGCATGGACGCAGTATCCTCAACAAATGAAGCCTTTTCATTCGTTGATACGGACCAAAATATGGTGCAGAGTTTGGACAATAAAAATCTCGAAACACATGACTCTGATGTGTCAGAATTCGAGGGATTAGGATCGTTATTTGATTAATTATTCCTCTTCTGAAGAAACGATTGGTTTGCCATCGGAAATCAATAAGCGGATGGATCCTGCGAAAAAACCATCACTTCTTGGTCTACCCAAATCTGGCCTAGGCTCGTTGAGCAAATTTTTTCCACAAGTCCTGCACCTTACTTGAGTAACCTCCCAGAGAGGTAAGGCCAAATCACAGCATGGGTTATCGCCATCACATTCATTTCTAACCGATTGCAATCTCATTGCCATTTGCTTATTCCATGTAGATTCTTCTCCAGAAATAAAAGACGTGAGCCTAGAGAGGACTAGCCAACCTGAAACTACCCACATACCAAATCCAATTGGAGCTGATCCATGTGATATGCTTAGCCAACCAAATATCAAAGGTATTAGAGCAAATACGAGCGCTAGCCAGTAGAACAATCTCATGTGTAAAACTCTTTGAATTAGGTGACTGTCCACATATACTGGCTCTGGATGAGGTGGGAATTGTTGGTTCCATGATTTGAATCTAGGGAATATTAGAAACGGAACTCTTGTGATTAGGTAGCCCATTATTGCACCCAATGCAAATTCTACTATTCCATACATCAATCAAATCACCTCAAAAACTTGTCACATCGTTGAACTTTAATCTCAAAATTAAGACTCAGGATGGTTTTTCTTTTACATCGTCTTCGATAATAGTGGCTTCAATTATTTCCTCAGACTCATTATTCGTGGGTTTTTCTGCATCCTCAATGACGGTTAAGTCTGTTTCTTCTCCACGCTGATTAATGGCTACAAAGGCTCCAAATGTAAGTATTGCAATTGCAACAACGCCTATGAACAGAGTTCTTCCCAAGGAATTGCTGCTTCCCATTACCTGAATTTCACCCGCTCCTAGAACAGTATCCCAAGATATCATTGATGATGCTCCATCAGAATCTAGACCTCTCACTATTATCATTTGATATCCCTCGGGCAAATATGCTGTGTTTACCTCAAATTGGAATTCAAATGATTCGTATGTGGTTAATGTGCCGTTAACTGATTCGTAAACAACCTCTTTCCAAGTTTCACCACCATCGGTAGAATACTCAATTATTTCCATAGCAGCTCCTCTACTCCATGCTAAACCTGTATATGTGTATACAGAGCCTTCAGTGGTTATATTTTCAATGTGAACTTGCAGGTCTAAATTCATATCAGATGTAGGATATCCTGACGTATTGAGGTATTGGGCTGTCATTACTGCATCATGTCCATGAACTAAGCCCCAACCGAAATCCTCGTTCCAATGGGGATCAATTTCGGGCTGAGAAGCAGGACCCATCCTAGTCGCAGTTGAACGTAGGATCTCCCGTATAACTAGCGGATTTATTTCATCATTAACCTCTATCATCAACGCAATTATCCCCGTCACAGCAGGGGTTGCATATGACGTTCCTGAGCCTCTCCCTGTATATCCATTCTCTGAAGCGTCTCCTCCTAGGAAGTTGTTACAGCTTCCTGATGTAACACATGCCTCAGCTTGAATGATATTTGTTCCAGGAGCTGTAACATCCGGTTTCATTTCATTTATCGGATTGCTATCACCGTTGTCTCTGCGTGGACCCCTGCTAGAATATGAGGCGATTTGGTCGTCGTCTCTCTCTATGGTATTCATGTCGTCCGTCGCACCCACAGTGATAGACAGAGATGAGGACCCCATACCAGACAGACCATCGTTGTTGGGACCATCATTACCCGCAGCAACAGATACAGTAATCCCAGCCAACGTAGCCTCGTTTAGAATTCTGCTATGCATATCCTCACCATCACTTCCACCATTCTCATGACTTGTTATACCCCAAGAAAGGGAGATTATGTCAATGCCATGCAGAGATTCGTCTACATCAGGCCACGCAGTATCCTTATTGTCAATAATCCACTGGATTCCATTCATTGCTGACTCATAAAATTCCTGTTCTAAAACGTAATTTTCAAACGGGCCTGCGCCAACATCAGTTCCAATTCTGACATCAATCAAACTTGCATTTGGCGCTGACCCCTCGAAACCTGTTTGTTCACCGTTTGCATCCAGACCGGTTGCTGCAGCCATTCCCATGCACGCAGTGCCGTGTTGATTTCCATCATCAGGATCGTAGGAACCGTCTGTCTCTCTAGCTCCAAGCCCTGCTGCCACACACGTAGGGTCGGTATGCATGTAGCACACTGCATCATAGCCAGCAACAAACTTTCCAACCAATCCTGGGTGTTCATTATCTGTGCCAGTGTCTACCATTGCTATGTTTACACCCGCTCCTTTCATCGGGCTATGATTCCATGCGGTGTGAGGATAGACGTCGGATTGCTCTGCAAGAATGTTGGGAGTTTGCACATCTCCCCAAAGAATTACCTGGCCATATCTTTCCACCATAACCACCCCATTAATCTGGGATAATTTCCAAACGTCAGAGGAGTTTATGACTCCCAAAAGAACTGCGTCAACGGATTCAATAACATCTGAAATTTGGTAGCCAAGAGATTCAAGATGGGCCGTATCTGATTCTGTTACATCCCTACCGTATGATAACCCAATTCCTGTGGTTTGATTTAGAGATTCAAGAGAATCGTGGATTGCATTCCGATTGGAATCCAATGTTGTTCTCTCCCACCAGTTAACCTCTTCAAGGATTTCATTATCCATTTTTGGAATAGAATCTGACCATTCATTACTCGAATTGACCTCATAACCTATTGAGCCTGTTAATGGCGCTAAGAATAAAATCAAACAAATAAATGTAAAAACTTGACGCATGCTCTTCACTCTTAAGACTCAAGACTGACTATGACAAGAACATGTTGGTTAAATGGCTCGAAATGTGGTGGGAGCACAGGGATTTGAACCCCGACCGGCTGGTATCTTCTGATCCGCCACTAAGTTTTGTGTGTACGGCTGGTGGCGGGATTTCACAGGTCGGTCTTCCAGTTGATCATCACAATCTTCAGACCATTACCATTCGTCATTCCCGTGCAACTGGAGCCAGCTATACTACCAGGTTATACTATACTCCCCCGTATTGTTTGCCACTTATCGTCATTGCTTAGCCTGACGGCGAGCACGCTTTCGGCGTCGTAACTTTTTCTTACGCCACTTCCATCGCTGATTACCAGTCTTCTTCCATGCTCTGGAACCTCGCTTCATGGTGAACAGTTGGGCGACCAACCTATTCTATATGAGGACTTCCCAACAAAAAATTACTATTTTTATGCCAATCTTCCTCTGTTGTAGTCATCGATAGCCTGTCTAATTTCCTGTTGAGTGTTCATAACAAAAGGACCATATCTTGCTATTGGTTCATTTATCTCAGGTCCTGCTAGAATTAGATATTCAGATTCCTCTCGTGCTTTGAATTCAATTTTAGAGCCCTTGGAAAGAATTGCTAAAGATCCGTCGTTAACTGTCATCCAACCTATATCAATCGAGCCCTTGAAGACATATATCATGCAATTCAAATCTTCCTGCAATATTTTTTCTAGTGTGCTATCTCTGTCCATTCTGACATGAATTAGCGTAATGGGTATCATTGTATCAATAGATGATTCAACCCCTAGACATTCCCCTGCAATCACTCTCGCCCAAACTCCATTTTTCCTGGCAATGTTTGATTCAGATGCTGAAATTTCTTGATAGCGTGGGGAAATCATTTTGTCCTTGGCCAACAAATTTACCCATATTTGGAATCCATGGATTAACCCTCCCTTGGCTATCATTTTGGAAGTAGGCATTTCAGAATGAATTATTCCTTTTCCTGCCGTCATCCACTGAACATCACCGGGTGAGAGAGTCCCTTTTGAACCGACACTGTCCTCATGTTCCATCTCGCCGGCTAGGAGATAAGTAACCGTCTCGAAGCCTCTGTGTGGATGCCATGGTGCTCCAACCGCCTCTCCTGGTCCGTAGTCGGTTGGACCCATCTCGTCAAGAAGTAGAAACGGGCTCATCAAAGAACCCATCGCAGCTGGCCTGCGAACTTTGAATCCTCCACCTTCAAGCATCGTCCTTGTTGGCACTATCGACCTGACTTTACGCGATGTCTTCATCCTATCAAATGCAACACGGCAACCATGGCATATAGTTTAATGTTATTTGACAAGGAAAAATGAGCGGGCGTACGGGGATTCGAACCCCGGTTATCGGCTTAGAAGGCCGAGATGATATCCAGGCTACATTATACGCCCAATCCCTCCGTCGGGAATCCCCTCTATCAGTCTTACAGTGGTCTGGCACACTTGTGACAACGCAAGGGTTTAGCCATTGTAGCCCGTTTCCACTCATATCCGCAGTTGCTACATCGCCAAGATTTTACTCTGGCTTGTTTAAGGAATTGTTCCCTCATTTCTTGTAGCATTGGTGAATTAGAAATGGACACTCCCGGAGCGATTTGGTCAACAGCATCATGTAATTCTTTAGAGTGATTAAGAACACCAGAAGCATGTATAAGTTCATGGGTCAAGGTATGTCGTAACAAATCTGGTTCTTCGAGCAACCTAGGATGCAAGCCTATCGTGATTTCTCCGGGGTCTAAAGACAACCTTCG
>CESW01056974.1_pt1 | contig 16061 bp, 16 predicted proteins | sample 531171 | NCBI WGS metagenome assembly CESW01 (sample SAMEA2621859, study PRJEB7988) | marine metagenome | biome: marine biome (ENVO:00000447); feature: surface water layer (ENVO:00002042); material: "saline water (ENVO:00002010), including plankton (ENVO:xxxxxxxx)" | depth 5 m
AACTGAGATTGATTTTTTACAAATCTATAATCTGATGATTTTCTAATGTTTTCAACACTTGCTCTTACTATATTTGAATTTGGTCCTTGATCAACAGCTTTAATAAAATGCTCTAAGAAAAAACGACATTTATCTTCCTCTACATCCCACCTTCTGTATAGAATATTCAATTGATGAGATTTACTAATTGTGTTTACTTTCAAAAGTTTAATTGCTTGATTTACATAATTTATTGGGGCTTTAACGACCACTTCGTCAAGAGCAGTTAGTTTTTCTTTTAAAATTATTTTCTTGTTTTCCAGATTAATAAATTCTCTTACGTTAATCTTAAGAGTTTCGAATCCTATGGATGAAATCTCAAGTTCATCTTCCAATTCGTTTACAGTTATTAAAAATGAGAACGTACCTTCCATAGTTGAGGTAGTCCCAATATTTTTTTTTAAAATACCAATTGCAGCAAAAGGAACTTCATAATCAAATTCATCAACAACTGATCCCTCAACAATAATATTTTGAGCATATAAGATGTTACTTAAAAAAAATATCGTAATTAAAATATATGAGTTAATTTTAAAAATCATTCGTCTAAATATAAGAATAATGTTTTTTGAAAATAAAATTATTCGCTTACAAAAATTCAAATTGATAACTGTTTATATTTTTGGAATATTTTATATAAATATAGGATTAAGTCATTTTATAAACCCAGATTTTTTTTTGGTTATAATGCCAGAATATTTACCCTATCCTTTATTCCTTGTTTATCTATCAGGTTTTTTTGAAGTTCTTTTTGGTTTTTTATTATTTTTTGAAAAAACAAGGAATTTCTCGAGTGTTGGCCTGGCTTTATTATTGTTATTTGTTTTTCCAGCAAATATTCACCTGTATTTATCAGAGGAAGCACAAGAAATGTATCAGATTTCAAAAAACAAAGCAATTACAAGAATGTTTTTTCAAATTCCTTTAATAATGATAGCAATCTGGCATTCAATTAATAAGAGCTACAAAAATCTTGATAAAGTAATGGGCATCGTATTTGTTGTAACATTGATATACTTTATCAGTTTATCACTATAAATAACCTTTTTTTGTGACTAAAAATTATTAATAACAACAGTAAACTTAAAAAAAATTAAGATATTTGAAATATGGCTAGGATCTGTAATGATGCACTATTACTTGAATATGTCCCTACTAATGAAAACCCTTGGGATGTTTCAAAAGTATTACTCGTTTTCAGAAGATTAGGATTTGGTATAAAACACACTGAGATAGAATCAAAATTATCTCTGACTCCATCTGAATTGATCGATGAATTAATAGATAATGCCAAAAGTTTGCCCGTAACACCTGACCCAGGGTGGGCAAATTGGACCAATAGCGATTTTAGAAGTGCAGGAGGGAATAGGGGTCCCTTTTTTAGAGATCATCAAAAAATTGTATTTGATGACTTTTTAAAGAATGACATGCGTGATCGTCTTACATTATTTTGGAGTAATCATTTTGTTACAGAATATTTCATGTATAACCACCCTGCCTATACATTTAGATATTACAATAATATTCAATCAAATGTTTTCGGAAATTTTAAAGATTTTGTTTCTGTGATGGGTTTAGATGATGCAATGTTAATGTATCTAAATGGTTTCGAAAACAGAAATAATGCACCGAATGAAAACTATGCTCGTGAACTTTATGAATTATTTACATTGGGTGAGGGTAATGGATACACACAAGATGATATCACCGAAACTGCAAGGGCACTAACAGGATACAATAACAGACAAGATGGAGGACCAATATATTTTAATCAAAATAGGTTTGATAATGGTGAAAAAACCATATTTGGAAAAACCGGAAACTGGAATTATGATGATGTTATAAATATATTATTTGATGAAAAAAGTGATATAATTTCAAAATTTATCGTAAGAAAGATATATAAGCACTTTGTAAGTCCTGAAATAAATGAACAAACCATAGATGAACTTGCTCTGTATTTTAAGGAAAATAATTTTGAATTAGATTTATTATACCGAAAATTATTTAAGAGTGAACATTTTTTTAACTCTTTCTCAAGCAACGTTTTAATTAAAAGCCCAATTGATCTCATGGTTTTTATCGAAAAGGAGTTTGGTTTTCAAAAACCAGATAATTTTAATGATAATTTATTTAATTATTTGAGAAATAGATGTTCTGAGATGGGTCAAGAAATTTTGAATCCTGTTGATGTTGCTGGTTGGCAGGAAAATCATGATTGGATTTCGACTGGAACCCTTCCAATGAGATGGGAGTTTTGTGACTATTTATTATCCAGATATTGGAATAAAAATAGAGAACAATTCAGAACTTATGCTATTAGTGTAGTTGGAATAGATGAAACTAATCCTGTAGAAATAGTTAAAAAAATAAATAATTACATGTTTTGTAATTATGAAATGATGGATGATGAACTAAATGATGCAGTTTCGATTTTTAAAGGGGATCTTCCTGATAATTACTTTAATGGAGGAGGATGGACCCTGAATCATGTTAATGCACCACGTCAAGCATACGACCTAATAAAATTCTTTGTTAAAATACCAGAGTATCAATTAAAATGAAATATAAAAAGTATTTAGAATCAAAAAAGCACAAAGAAGAACACTCAAAATGGGACAGGAGAGGTTTTTTAAAGGTTCTAGGTATTGCAGGTGCCGGATCTATCTCCCTGGGTAACACGAATATATCAGTATTAAATTCTAACTTTTTGACTAATGCCCTGTCAGATTCATTGTCTGATAGAGTTTTATTATTAATAAGGTTGAAGGGGGGTAATGATGGTTTAAATACAATAATTCCAGTATATGATTATGACACTTATGTTTCTAAAAGACCTTCATTACATATCCCTAAAAATAGTTTAATCAAATTAAGCGATGATTTTTCAATGCCAGATTTTATGAGCAAAATATCACCTTTTTGGGAAGACGGAAAAATGAGAGTTGTTAATGGTGTTGGATACGAAGGACAGAATCTATCCCATTTCACATCCTCAGACTACTGGGCAACAGGATCTACAGAAAAAAGTGAAATGGTATCATCAGGATGGATTGGAAGATACTATGATGAAAAGTATTTTGATTTTACAACTAACCCACCAGAAAAACCGATTGCAGTTCAAATTGGAAGTAATTCTAATATGATTTTTAATGGAAGTTCTCGCAACTATGCATTTGCAGTAGCTAATGAGTCGAGACTCGAAAGTGTAGCAGAAAGAGGTGAATTTTACTCTACCCAAAATTTGCCAGATTGCACCCACGGCGATCAGTTGGAGTTTCTAAGGCGTGTAAGTAATACAACATATGACTATGCAAAGGTAATTAACAATGCATTTAAATTATCAACAGACTTCAATGGTTATGAATCCGATGAGGGTTTAGATAGACAGCTAAGACTCGTCGCAAAACTTATTAAAGGAGGACTAGGCTCTAAAATTTATATGGTCTCTTTAGGCGGGTTTGACACGCATGGAAATCAGGCTTTAACTCATCAATATTTATTATCTAGTTTATCCTCAGCAATTAAATCATTTTATGATGATCTAGCCAGGGATGGACTTGATTCTAAGGTTTTATCAATGACCTTTTCAGAATTTGGAAGAAGGGTTAGTGAAAACGGTTCCGAAGGAACCGATCATGGTTCTGCCGCTCCAGTTTTGTTATTTGGTTCACCTTTAAAAGGAAGTGGCTTTATTGGAAATCATCCAAGCCTATCTAACTTAAATAAAAGAGGAAATATGTATAACTCTATTGATTTTAGATCTATATATCAAACTGTTCTTACAGATTGGTTATGTGGTGATTCAAACTTTATAAATGCTGCCATGCTCGGAAATGAGTATGATTTATTAGGTTTGGGTTTTGGTTGTCAGGATACAGATGTTATCGATTATGATTCATTATTAGATTATCATGCTCCAATTTACTTAAATTATGACCAAAGAGTTAATTTAAATTTGAGAATTCAACAAACTCACAAAGTCAATATTGATACTTTTGATATTTTAGGAAGACATGTAAATACTGTCTTTAGTGGTGATCTTGTTAGGGGGGAACACGAATTTTCAATAAGTGATCACAATAATGGCAAATTATCAGCCGGACAATACTTTTATAGAATAAATTTGGTAGGTGGTCCTACTCTGAGTAAAGCATTTGTAGTTAGATAGAACTAAATATTTTTTCCATTCTCTTTTCTTCTTCTTCAGCTAAATCTTTGTCAACTAAAATTCTCCCACTATATTCATCTGTTATAAATTTTTTCCTTGATGCAATATCCAACTGAACTTGTGGAGGAATCACAAAAAATGATCCTGCAGATGCTCCTCTTTCCACAGGAACAATTGCGAGTCCATTTTTAACACTAGATCTAATTTTTTTATAAGACTTTAATAGAGAATCGTCAATTTTTTTTTCATACTCTCCGGATTTTTTTAACAAAGCATTTTCTTCTTTCTCCGTTTCTTTCATTATGCTGTTTAGCTCTTTCTTTTTGTGATCTAAATGATTTTGTCTTTCTTCTCTCTGAGCAGATGTTTCATCCAACTTCTCATTTTTTTGATCTATTTTATCCTTAATCTCACTTATTTGTTTTTCACAATATTGTATTTCTAATTCCTGATACTCAATTTCTTTACTTAATGACTCAAAAGCTCTATTATTTCTAACATTTTTTTGTTGATCATTATACTTTGTAATCATAACTTCTGATTCCTTGATTTTGTTTTGTTTTTCCTTTATGCCATTATCAAGTTCATCCAGTTCTTCGTTTATCTTACTAATCCTAAAACCTAAACCCTGAACCTCATCTTCTAAATCCTCGACTTCCAGAGGAAGCTCGCCCCTGACACTTCTGAGTTTATCAATACGTGAGTCAATTAGTTGTAAATCGTACATTGCTCTTAACTTTTCTTCGACAGAATATTCAATTTTTTTTGCCATTTTAAAAATAATTTACTGGATTGGTTTTACTTTTTGCAATAGTGCACGCAAACTTAGGAATTTTTTTGTTAAGATAATTTAAAATGGTCTGTTTTATGTGTCTTTCACTTTCATAGTGTCCAATATCAATAATTAGTATTTTTTTATCAGGTATAAAAAAATCATGATATTTAAAATCTGATGATATAAAGCAATCAGCACTTTTTGAAACTGCATAATTAATTGCAAAACTACCTGAACCTGATAATACAGCTATCTTTTTAATTTTTTTTTGCAAAAGCTTAGAATGTCTTATAAATTTTAAATTAAATTTTTCTTTTATTAACATTAAAAATTCATTTTCGTTCATAGACTCAGTTAGAAGTCCAATACTTCCCATTCCGATATCATTATTATCTTCATTTGAAACAAGTATTTCTTGATGTTTTAATTTAAGTAATTTGCCAAGTTGAAAGCTTGTTCCCTTAAAATTATTGTCTAAGTTGGTATGAATACAATAAACATTAATATCATTTTTTAAACATTTTAATATGTAATTATTAATTCTTTGATCGATTAAATTAGTTTTTGGGTTGTAAATGAAAAGAGGATGAAAGGTTATTATAAGATTCGCTTTGGTTGATATACATTCCTCAATAATTTCATCAGTTACATCTAGACTAATAATAGCTTTATTAATTTTTGATTCAACATCACCTACTAAAAGGCCTACATTATCGAATTCATCAGCATTATTAAGTGGACACCAATCTTCTAATAGTTTTATAATTTTTGAAAGTAACATCAAATTTTTTATCAAATATAAAATTTATATTTTCGCCTACAGATGATAATTAGAAAAATACTTTTCCCTGTTGCAATATTAAATTTTCTAGTTCAAATTGTTAGAAGCTTTTTGTATTCTACTAATTTTCTGACTGTTTACGAAGCAAAAATAAATACTATTTGTATAGGAAATTTATCAATGGGTGGAACTGGCAAAACACCATTAGTGAAATTTTTAATTGACAGATTACCAAAGAAAATAAATGTTTCAGTATTAAGCAGAGGTTACAAAAGGAAGACAAAAGGTCTTGTGGAGGTCTTGGTAGACTCTGATGTCAAAGATGTTGGTGATGAAAATTTAATGATTAAAAAAAGTTTTAAAAATGTAAACGTTTTTGCATGCGAAGACCGGTTAGTTGCAATACAAAGAATTTCAAGAAATTTTAATGATGATGATATTCTAATACTTGATGATGCCATGCAGCATAGAAAAATAAAGTGTAAGCTTAACATACTCTTAACAAAGTTTGAAGATCCGTTCTATAATGATTTTATTTTCCCTTTAGGTAATTTAAGGGAACCAAGAAATGGTTATAAGAGGGCAAACCTTATTATCATAACTAAATGCCCAACTAATTTAACATCTTTACAAAAAGACAAGATTGTAAAAAAAATTAATCCTCTAAATCATCAAAGAATTTTTTTTAGTAAAATTATTTATGAGGATATTTTAAAGGGAAAAAAAAATATTCATATTTCAGATCTGGATTTTGATTTCATATTAGTAACGGGCATTGCAGATAGTAAACCATTAATAAGACATTTAAAATCAAAAAAGTTAAAATTCAAACATGTAAGATATAATGATCATCATAATTATAATCGAAATGATATTAAAAAAATTTTAAATTATAGTGGAAATAAAAAAATATTAACTACCAAGAAGGACTACTATAAAATTATATCAATTCATGATTTTAATAATTTGTTCTATATTGATATTAAGGTAGATTTTTTCGGTAAATCAAATGATTTAATAAGCCTAATCTCTAATAAATTAAATTTTAATTGACGTGTTTTTTTGCTTTGTAGGATGACCTTACAAGTGGACCACTTTCTACATGGATAAAGCCTAGATCTTTTGCAAAATCTTTGTAAAAATTAAACTTTGTTGGCTCAATAAACTCTTTGACAGGTAAATGCTTTTTACTTGGCTGTAAATATTGTCCAATAGTAACCACATCAACTTTGGATTTTCGCAGATCACGCAATGTTTCCAAAACTTCAAATTCTTTTTCCCCTAGTCCAAGCATTATCCCAGATTTTGTCCTCCTTGCACCATTTTTTTTTAGGTATTTAAGAACAGCCATACTTCTATCATATTTGGCTTGAATTCTAACCTCGCGAGTTAGTCTTTTAACTGTTTCAATATTGTGAGAAATAACTTCAGGATTTGCTTCAAGAATTCTGTTAATGTGTCTTTCAACACCTTGAAAGTCTGGAATTAAGGTCTCCATGGTTGTATAGGGGTTGAGTCTTCTAATACTTTTCACAGTCTCTGCCCAAATTATTGAACCCTGATCCTGTAAATCATCGCGATCAACGGATGTTATAACAGCATGTTTAATTTTCATGACGGAAATGGATTTAGCGACCTTTTCAGGCTCCGCCCAGTCAACTGATTCAGGTTTACCTGTTTTAACTCCACAAAACCCACACGATCTAGTACAAATGTTACCTAAAATCATAAAGGTTGCAGTACCCTCTCCCCAACACTCACCCATATTTGGACAACTTCCGGATGAACATATAGTGTTTAATTTATACTTATCAACTAAATTTCTAATTTCAGAATATTTTTTGCCTGTTGGTAATTTTACTCTTATCCATTGTGGTTTTTTTTTGAAATTAGATTTTTGTTTTGAAATTATTGTATTAGTTTTTTTAATATCAATACTATTCCAATTTTCTTTAACTTTTTTATATAAAGTTTTTGTGCTCAATCTACCTTAATTTAAGAATTTCCAAATATAAGACTATATAATCAAATTTTATACTAAAGTTATATACCAAATTGAAAAAATTGTTAAAAAAAATATACCTGAAATTGCATATAGTTTCATTGATGTCGAAAGCTTATACCTCTTAGGCATAAATTTACTATTTACAAGACAATAATTTATAATTGCATAAATAGGTGCAGTCATAAACGAGAGAACAGTTGCTATTTTTATCAAGTTTCCCATTTCTGATTCGAAAAATATAAAAATTATCATTGTTATTGTAGATATAATCAAAATCCATTTATTATATCCACTAAACTTATCAAAGCTCAATAATTTTAATGTCTGACTCATTGCTCTTGGAGATGCATCTAAACATGTAATTGTGGTGCTAAGCATTGTCGTAAATGCAGCAATTGAAATAAAAACTTTAATATTCTCTCCTAAGTTTATTGTATACAATTGTATTAACTGTTTAGCAAACTCTGTTCCATTATTTGAAAATGTTTGTCCTGACCCAAACATGACAAAAGCACCGAGAGAAATAAAGCATAATCCAAGTATTACAGTTGTGATATATCCGATATTGAAATCAAACAATGCAGATTTATAGTCTATTCCCTTGTTCAATTTCATTTTTTCTTTGGTCCAAATAGACTGCCAAATTGAAATATCAAGAGGTGCAGGCATCCAACCCATGAAAGCAGCCAAAAAAACAATTCCTGAAATTTCGACAGGAAATATTTGCTTGATGGCTATTTCTCCAAAATTATTATTACTTGCAAAACCTGCTGCAAGTAATGTTGATATGGCTAAAATTACAACCACAATTTTTATAAAACTATCAAGTAATTTATATTTACCAACAGTGAGAATTGTTACACAAAGAATTAAAATTAAAGATGACATTATGGTTATGTTTTTTGTAAAACCAAAGAGTTCAATTGCCAAACCTGCAGTTACTATTGTTACCGCTGCTTGAATTGTAAAAATTGTAACAATTGATAGTATTAAATAAATGTATAACATGTGGTTACCAATTTTTTTATAACCGTGTAATAGAGTTTCACCTGTTGATATAGTGTATTTAGTACCAAACCAAAAAAAGGGATATTTAAAAAAATTACATAATAATAATGCCCAAATTAATCCAAAACCAAACTCTGCACCTGCTTTAGTTGATTGAACAAGGTGAGAAACCCCTATAGCAGCTCCAGCAAATAATAAACCAGGCCCCAGTTTTTTAATTTTATCAATCATTATTTTTGATTTTTTCAATCAAAAGTTTTTTTGCTCTAAAAATTTTAATCTTTATTGTATTTATGGGTTGGTTAAGCTTTTCAGATATTTCTTTTATTGATAGATCATCAAAATATCTATGTTTTATAACTTCTTTATAATTAGGTTTTAATTGATTTATTTTTTCTTTTAACTCATCATAGCTCTCTTTTTCGATAAAATCCTCCTCAGGACTTCTCGAAAAATTATGTTTTTCAATGTTTTGATAATCATCAATTATTGTTTTCTTTTTTCTTAATTGGTCAGCGTGAGTGTTTTTTGCAATTGAAATCAACCATGTTTTAAATAAAAACCTTTTATCATAAAGCTTTATTTTTTGAAATGCTTTTGAAAATGTTTGAATTGTAATTTCTTCTGAAAGGTATTCGTTTGAAGTTTTTTTTAGTATGTAATTATAAACATAATCCCAGTTCTCGTTCAACAACTTATTAAAAGGAGTCTTCTTTTTATCAAAATTTGAATTCATTTAAATTAATTCAAATTTAAATTGGATTTCTTACACTCATTTTCTTCTGGAAGTTTTCCACACAAACCACAGGGCTTACCCTCTTTATTCAGAAATGGATTGTTTGAAGCACATGTTCCTGAAAACTTTCCATCTTTTTTAAAAATTATTTTAATTGAAATTCCAGCAAAAGCAATAGATAGTAAAATAATTGATATAAAAAATAGATCCATGAATTAAACGATATTAACTTCTTCCTCAAGCAATATATCAAATTTTTCTAAGACTGTAGATTTTATTTTTTGTGAAAATAAATATATTTCATTACCAGTGGCATTACCAAGATTTATGATTACCAGTGCTTGATTCTTGTATACACCAACATTTTTTTCTATGATCTTTTTAAAACCACAATTTTCAACTAGCCATGCTGCTGATAATTTATATTTAACCTCATTTTCTTTATAAAAAACTAGTCCTGAAAATCTTGCCTTAAGTCTTGTAAGAGTGTTCCGAGATATAATTGGGTTTTTGAAAAAACTACCTGAATTACCTATTAACGATGGGTCTGGTAATTTATCTTTCCTAATACTACTTACTATTTCTCCAATAACCTTAATTGTTGGATTTTTTATTTTTTTATTTTTTATAACATCACTTAAACTCTTGTAAGATCTATGAATTTTATGATTATTTTTTGATAATTTGAGAACAACTTTAGTGATTAAAAACTTATTTTTTAATGATTTTTTAAAAATTGAAGAGCGGTAAGAAAATTCACATTCATTGGAGTTAAATTTCTTTTTTTCTAGTGTCTTGATATGAAAACCTGAACAAGAAATTAGAACATCTTTAATCTCCACGCCATACGCTCCTATGTTTTGAATAGGAGCTGCACCTACATATCCCGGGATAGAAATCAAATTTTCAATTCCACCAAGGTTTTTTGATATTGCCCACCTGACAAATTCATCCCAAACTTCTCCAGCTCCAATTGATATATGAACCGAATTACTAGTCTCATAAATAATTTTTATTCCCTTAATTTTAATATTAATTATTGGTGTCTTAACATCACCGGTAAATAAAATATTTGTACCTCCCCCTAGAATGATTACTTTTTTTTCTTTTAATAAACGGAGAATATTTAAAGCCTGTTGCTCAGACTCTACACTGTAAAACTCTTTTGAAATCACATCAACACCAAAAGAATTATGTGATTTTAAAGAAATATTTTTTTTCAAAAAATTATTATTAGAATTTAGATCAACTAATTAACTTCTTCTTCTTCTTCTTCCTCAAGAACTTCACCCATTATTCTTAAAATTACAGTAGGAGTTTTTGCATTTGAATTGACAGTTACTGCTTTGCGAAAAACACCAACTCTTTTAGTATCATAATTCACCTCGATTTGACCCTCTGCACCGGGCTCTATTGGTTTTTCTGGTTTTTTTGGTATTGTGCACCCACATGATGATGAAATCCTTGTGAAAACTAACGGTGCATCTCCAATGTTTTTAAATTTAAAAATTTTTGTTCCATCTGATTCAAAATCTATTTGTCCATAATCTATAGAATTTGTCTCAAATTTAATTTCAGCTTTTTTTTCTTGGGCTAAAGTAATGACAGAAAAAAAGCAGAAAAATATTGTTATTAGCTTGGATTTATTTTTCATAAACATATAATTTATACAAATTTAATCCTTTTGCAAAAAAATCACTATACTTTTAATAATTCTCTGTAGTTAGTTACTTTTGTTTAAAATATTCAAATGGGAATTGAAAAAATTTATGATCCATTAATCATTGAAGATAAATGGTTAGTAAAATGGGAAAAAGAAGGTTTTTTTAAATCAAATCCAAATGAAAAAACACCTTATACTATTCTTATTCCGCCACCAAACGTTACAGGTATTTTGCACATGGGACACATGTTGAATAACTCAATTCAAGATATTTTGATTAGAAAAGCTAGATTAATTGGGTATAATGCATGCTGGGTTCCAGGAACAGATCATGCTTCCATAGCAACCGAGGCTAAAGTTGTGAATAAGCTAAAAGAAATTGGCATTAAAAAACATGAACTGACCAGAGATCAGTTTTTACAGCATGCATGGGATTGGACCAATAAACATGGAGGTATCATTTTAAATCAACTAAAAAAAATAGGTTGTTCATGCGATTGGTCCAAACTAAAATTTACACTTGACCAGGACATGTACGAATCTGTCCAAAATATGTTTGTCAAACTTCACAGGGATGGATATTTATATAGAGATAAGAAAATTGTTAATTGGGATCCTGAGGCAAAAACTACTCTATCAAATGAGGAAGTTATTTATAAAGAAAAATTAGCTAAACTTTTTTACTTAAAATATAAAATAGAAAGTTCTGAGGAATTTATATTGGTTGCTACAACTAGGCCTGAAACAATTTTCGGTGATACAGCTGTTGCAGTAAATCCAGCTGACAAAAGGTATAAAAAAATTATCGGAAAAAAATTGATAATACCCATAGTTAACAGAGCTGTTCCAATTGTTGAAGATAATAGTGTTGAGTCTGAATTTGGAACGGGGTGTCTTAAAGTAACTCCAGCACACAGTGAAAAAGATTTTGAAATTGGTTTAAGAAATAATTTAGATATTATAGATATATTCAATGATGATGCTTCTCTCAATGATCACGGATTGCATTATAAATCATTGGACAGGTTTTCTGTTAGAAAAAAAATAATCAATGAGCTTGAAGAAAAAGGATTATTAGATAGGGTAGAGGATTACACTCACAATATAGCGTTGTCTGAAAGGACTAGTTGTGTAGTTGAGCCCAAACTGTCTACACAATGGTTTGTCAGGATGAAAAAACTATCTGAACCAGCATTGGATCTGGTTTTAAATGGAGATATTCAGTTTTATCCAAAGAAATATATAAAAACTTATAAAAATTGGTTAGAGAATATTAAGGATTGGAATATTTCACGACAATTATATTGGGGACACAGAATACCAGTATTTTATTTAAAAAAAGACAAATCAAAGTATGTTGTTTGCTTGTCAGATACTGAAGCGAGAAAGCTTTTTGAAGAAAAATATTGTATCAAGAATCTAAAGCCAGATGAAATTATTCAAGATGAAGACGTTCTAGATACGTGGTTTTCTTCATGGTTATGGCCAATTAGTGTTTTTGATGGAATAAAAAACCCAAATAATCCTGAGATAAATTATTATTATCCCACTTCAGATCTTGTCACTGGTCCAGATATCATATTTTTTTGGGTTGCGAGAATGATTATTAGTGGAAATTATTTACGTAAAGAAATACCCTTTAAAAACGTTTATTTTACGGGTCTTGTCAGGGACAAAAAAGGTAGAAAAATGTCAAAACAGTTAGGAAATTCACCAGACCCTGAAACTCTTATAAAAAAATATGGTGCCGATGCAGTTAGAGTTGGTTTATTATTTTGTGCTCCTGCAGGTAATGACTTACTATTTGACGAAGTTTTATGTAATCAAGGAAAAAATTTCACTAATAAAATTTGGAATGCCTTTAGGCTAATTGATGGATTAAAAATTGATAATAGTAAGCAAAATAAATCACACAATGAATTTGCAATTAAATGGTTTAATGAAAACTTGAATAAGAAAGTTGCTTCAATTAATGATTCATTTAAAAATTTTAGAATTTCAGAGGCTTTAATGACACTCTACAAACTTTTTTGGGATGACTTTTGTTCTATTTATTTAGAAATTATAAAGCCTGAATTTGGAAAAGGTATATCAAAAAAACTTAAATATTCGACCCTTATTTTTCTCGAAAAATTATTGACTTTATTGCACCCATTTATGCCTTTTATAACCTCAGAAATTACAAGTCAAATAGTTTCTAATAAAAATTTCAACATTACAAAATCAAATTGGCCACAATCAATAAAATTCAAGTCGGAGATTATAGAAAATGTTAATTACTCGATTGAAATTGTTTCTAAAATTAGACACTTTAAAAAAGAAAATGCCCTACCCCTCAAAGATGATTTAAAAATTTATTTTGAAAATGATTTAAAGGATGATCAAATTAGTATCGTTAAAAAACTGACTAATTGTGATTTAATTAAAAAACAACTTATAAAAATAGATTCAGAAACTTCTTTTATAGCTGGTAAGTTCCGTTACGCAGTTGATAAAAAAAATAAAATTTTTAATGAAATGGATATTAATAAATTAAAGGAAGAATTAAAATATAATTTAGGCTTTAAAAATATTTTAGAAAAAAAGTTGTTCAATCAAAATTTCATTTCAAATGCACCGAAAGAGGTCATTCAAAAAGAAAGAAAAAAACTTGATGATGTGAATTCAAAAATTAAAATTTTGGAGGAAGGAATTAAAAAAAATAATTAAGACTCCACTATAACATCCTCACCTCCTTTTAAATACTGGTTTAATTTGATAATTATTTTTTTATCTACAGGCACAAAAATATCTACCCTTGAACCAAACTTAATAAATCCAGCATCGTTTCCTTGAATTACATTTTGACCAACTTCAGCATAATTGACTATTCTTCTTGCAAGTGCACCAGCAATTTGTCTATATAAAATTTCACCAAAAATTTTATTTTCAACAACTATTGTTGTTCTTTCATTCTTTTCTGATGATTTTGGATGCCAGGCCACTAAGTATTCACCTGGGTGATATTTACTATAGTTAATCACACCGCTAATTGGATATCTTGTTACGTGAACATCGAGTGGAGACATAAAAATAGAAATTATAATTCTTTCATCTTTAAAATATTCCTTTTCATATACCTTTTCAATATTTACAACTTTACCATCGACTGGTGAAATTATATGTTTCTCATTTATTTTTGTTTCTCTTTTAGGATTTCTAAAAAACTGTAGAATTAGTATCAAAATGGTTAGAGATAATATTTGTAAAAATATTTTTAAAAAACCGTCATTTAAAAAATACTCTAACAACAATATATCTCCAATTACAGCAGTTAAAAAAATTACAATTATTGTATAACCCTCCTTATGAAACATTTTCAAAAATTATTACAGTCAAATAAAAAAATGGAAATGAAAAAATTATACTGTCCATCCGGTCGAATAAACCACCATGACCTTTAATCCAATTTCCAAAATCTTTTACTTTCAATTCTCTTTTTATTTTGGATTGGATTAAGTCTCCTATGATTGCAAAAAAACATATCATTAAAGATGAAGCTATTGCTAGTAAGGTTTCAACCTGAAAGAATTGACTCAAATAAAATCCAAAAATAAGTGTAAAAATAATTGATCCATAGACACCCTCAATAGTTTTATTTGGTGAAACAGACTCAAATAATTTCTTTCCCCCAAATTTTAGTCCAATAAAATATCCTGCGGAATCTATCCCCCATATCAGTGTTAAGTAGGAAATCATATAAATCTGAAATTTTTCGAAATCAATATTAAGAGTGGGTGAGGAAACCAATAAAACAAGAGAAAATGTAACCACAAACATTGGCCAAGCCTTAGTGATATAAGAGCCGTAATTTTTTTTTTTAGAAATTAGAAACAATAAAAGAAAGGGATATAAAATTAAATAAAGAATTATGAATATGTAATAAATTACAAAAACTTGATCAATATTTATAAAATTCAATGCAGGACCAATTAGTGGCAGTAAACCACAAGTGGTAACCATGCAGATTGGAAAAAATTCAGTGCTTATAAATAAGCTGTAATTTTTATTACATCTTTTCAGAAAATTTAAGTATTCAGGATCTTTTCTCAAAACTTTTCCATATTCAAATAAAACTATTAATGCAGATATATACATAATAATCATAAAACTAATTTGGTGAATTAAGGCTGACAATATAATAATAACATAAAAAATGGATGATATAGATCTTTTGCTAAGGTCTTTCATTATAAATTTTCCAAAAGAATTAGATACAGATTTTTTGCGCTGCTTCCATACGTAAGAAAGTTTAAATCTCGATTTTCTCCCTTTTTAAAGTTTTTGATTGATGTAATATTAGATGGTAAGTTATTAGAATATTTATATCTTATTCCTTGTAAACCCTTGCTTACAGTTTGAGACAATTGACTTGTTTTTGCGAGTACAATTATATTGTTTGGTAAATCTTTGATTTTATGCGATTTTACTTGATTGGCACTAACTAAAATACTACCATCATTTGCAACTAGAAATTCACAATCAGTAATGAATATAACTGAGTTTAAGTTCACCTTATTTGTTTCATGTTTAAAATCTATTACATACTGATGAATAATATTTTCATTAAAGCACAACATACTTGAACTTGACCAGCTATTCTCCTCCATTATTTTTGAAAAGAATTCGGTTGATTCATCTAAATTAGAGGCATACAGGAATTTACCACCATTATTACTAAAATTAAGGGTAAACTTATTCTCAATGATTTCGTCTTTTTTTGGCAGATACTTATATTCCTCCGGCTTAATATCATCATTCTTTGATGTTTTTTTATTGAAGAGAGAGGAAAAGAAGTTTTTCAAAAAAATGATTTACCATAAAGATAAATTTATAGAATCAAA
>CESW01033328.1_pt1 | contig 16019 bp, 18 predicted proteins | sample 531171 | NCBI WGS metagenome assembly CESW01 (sample SAMEA2621859, study PRJEB7988) | marine metagenome | biome: marine biome (ENVO:00000447); feature: surface water layer (ENVO:00002042); material: "saline water (ENVO:00002010), including plankton (ENVO:xxxxxxxx)" | depth 5 m
CCAGGAGCAAGAGCCAGAGTTGCTCTCACGGGACTTACCATGGCTGAATATTTTAGAGATCAGGAAGGACAAGACGTCCTACTTTTTGTCGATAACATTTTTAGATTTACTCAAGCGGGTTCTGAAGTATCTGCATTACTAGGCAGGATACCTTCGGCTGTTGGATATCAGCCAACATTGTCTACAGATATGGGAGCCCTACAAGAAAGAATAACTTCAACAAATAAGGGTTCTATTACATCTGTGCAAGCTATATATGTTCCAGCTGATGATCTCACTGATCCTGCCCCTGCATCTTCTTTCGCACATCTTGATGCTACAACTGTACTTTCTAGACAAATTGCAGAACTTGGAATTTATCCAGCTGTGGATCCCTTAGATTCTACATCGAGAGTTTTAGATCCAAGAGTGGTTGGGGAGGAACATTATTCTGTAACAAGAAGAGTTCAAGAAATTCTTCAACAGTATAAATCATTACAAGACATAATTGCTATTTTGGGAATGGACGAATTATCTGAAGATGATAGATTGGTTGTTGATAGAGCAAGAAAGATTCAGAGATTCTTATCCCAACCTTTTCACGTAGCGGAAGTTTTTACTGGAACACCAGGAGTTTTTGTTGATCTAAATGAAACAATAAAAGGTTTTAAAGGGTTAGTTGAAGGAGAGTTTGATGATATCCCAGAATCAGCTTTTTATATGGTCGGAACTATGGATGAGGTAATGGAAAAAGCAAAAAAAATTGAATCCTAAAAGATGAAATTAAATCTTATTACACCAAGCACAACAATTTATTCTGACGAAGTTAGTTCGATCATAGTTCCTGGTTCGGAAGGTGATTTAGGTTTACTAAAAAATCATACCCCGATTATTTGTTCACTACGTTCTGGATTAGTTATAATTTATAAGGAAAAAAAATGTTTTAAGAAAATATTTGTGAATGATGGCATGTTAGAATTTTCTGAAAATGATGCAATTATATTGGCTGAATATGCAACTGATATAGATACAGTTGAGGTATCAGAGATTGAAAGTAATATTATGAGATTAGAAGAAGCTGGTAATCTAGAGTTACTTAAAATTGAGAAAATTAAGCTTTATAATAAAAATAATCAATTTTATAACTAAAAGTAAAATGTTTTAAAAGACTCTAAAATATCAAGATACATTTTTTTTTTAAATGGAATAACATTATCAATAATTGATTGTGGTGTAACCCATTTCCAATCTTTAAATTCTGGTTTCTTTTCATTTATGTTAATTTCTTTGTCTTTACCTAAAAATTGACATGCATACCACTTTTGTATCTGACCTTTATATTTTCCATCCCAAGTTTTTTTTCTTAATTCGCGTGGTAGATCGTACTTTAGCCATCTTTCTGTAGATGCGAGAATTTTTATATTAACTATTCCAGTTTCCTCCTTAAGTTCTCTTCTCATCGCCTGTAGTTCTGTTTCACATGAATCTATACCACCCTGTGGCATTTGCCAATAACTATCAGAATCTATTCGTTTGCCAACCCATATTTTCTTTTGCTTACTAATCAAAAAAATTCCTACTCCTCTTCTATAGGAAATATCCACTAGTAAACTCAATCTTTATCATTTGAAATGCTTAACGCTAAAATCAGATCAAGAGCTCTTGATAATTGATAATCATCTGATTTTGATTTTTTGTTTTCTTTGGGATCTTGCGATTTTTTATCTTTATTAATTTGTTCGTTTTTTATTGCCTTTGGTAAATCAGATTCCTTTCTAACTGATGAATCTATCTCTAATGACTTAATTTCTGACTGCTCCACTAAAATATCTGGATCAATACCTGTTTGTTGAATTGACTTACCAGATGGTGTGTAATATCTAGCAGTTGTTAATTTTATCGCCACATCGTTACCTGATGGCAAAATAGTTTGAACTGAGCCTTTTCCAAAAGATTTTGTTCCCATTATTATTGCTCTATTATGATCTTGTAATGCTCCAGCAACTATTTCAGAAGCAGAGGCACTTCCTTGATTTATGAGAACAACAAGAGGGAGACCGTTAATTAAATCATTTTTTGCTGCATTGAATCTACTTCCATCACTTTTCTTTCTTCCCCTAGTTGTAACAATTTCCCCTTGAGATAAGAAGATATCCGTGACATTCACAGCCTGATCTAGTAATCCTCCTGGATTATTCCTCAAATCTAAGACATACCCTAAAACAGCTGAGTTTGTTTCTCTATCAATTTTCTTTATAGCTTCTTTTATTTCTTCATCCACCTTTTGATTAAATGAAGATAGTCTTATATATCCAATATCATTCTCTAATCTATACTTAACAGACTTTAATTCGATGATATCACGAATTATTTCAACATTCATAATTTCATTTTTTTTTCTTCTTATTGTCAGTTTAATTTTTGAACCAACTCTACCTCGCATTAAACTAACCGCATCTGATAGTGACATTCCAAATATTGACTCGCCGTCAATATGAGTGATTAAATCTCCTGAAATTATTCCAGCTTTTGATGCTGGAGTATCATCAATTGGAGCAATAACTTTAACGAAACCATCTTCTACTGTTACCTCAATTCCTAAACCTCCGAATTCTCCTTTTGTCTGAATTTTTAGTTCATCAAGTTCTTCTGTATTTAAATAAGTTGAGTGTGGATCAAGCGAACTTAACATACCTTCAATTGCTGCTTCGATAAGTTCTTTTACTTCAACCTCTTCAACATAATTATTTTTAATTTTTTCGAATGCCTCTCCAAACAAATTTAATTGTTCATATATTTCTTTTTTATCATTGGCATTCACATGGAATGATAAAAAGAATAGATATAATACTAATAAATACTTCATAGTTTGATTATGGTGATTTTTTACAAAATCTCAACTCTTCTTTTTGGATCTATAATCTTCCCTTTATACCTCAATTCAAAATAAACCTTTTGAGGTTCTTCATTTGACGAATCATTTTTGGCAATAGGTTCACCTGCAACCACCTCTGACCCAACTTCCGTAATAATCTTTTCGACACCTGTCAAGATTGAATGATAACCCAATGCATTATCAATAATTAAAACATTTCCATGACCTTTAAGTGTTTCAGCCCATTTGACCCTACCACTTATTGGGGAGGTAATATAAGAACCCTTTTTGGGTTGAAAAAGAATACCGTTTTTTGTCAGATAATTTTTTGATTGTCCAAAGTTTGATATGATTTCTCCAATAACCGGTAATTTAACAATATTCGGTAATTTTTTTTTTAATTTTGATTTTTTTTTAATTGTTGTAGCTTTAATTAAATCATCAAAATCTTTTACTGTATTTTTTAAAATTAGTTGTGCTTGCTCAAATTTTTTTTTTAAGGATGGCTCTTCTTTAGCGTTTTTTCTTGCAATTTCTTTGTCGAGTTTTCTTTTAAATTTCTCAAGTTTCTTTTTTTGTATTGCCAACGATTTCTTTTTATTCAAAACAGTTTCTTCGTTGGTTTTGTAAATTGATAAAGAATCTAAGAAATTATTTAAATCCTTCTTTGTAATTTCATAAACAGATTTTGTAACTAAATTTTTCGTTACAATACTTGATTTTCTAGATCCTAGTGAATTTAAGAATTTAGCAAAATCTGTTTTGTTTTTGTTGTCTTTGAAAAGAAAGATGATACTTTTAAGAATATTTTCTTTATTTTTAATTTTTTTTTTGAGGATTTCTTGCTCTTGTTTGCTTTTGTTTATTTCTAGGTTTAGTTGCTCAATTTGTTTTTCTTTATCAATAATTTGTTTGTAAGTTTCAATGACTTGATTTTGTAGATCTTTTACTCTTTCTTTACCATAGCTATTATGAAAAAATAAAAAGAAAATATATAATGCTAATATTAAACCAAAGTTTTTTCTCATTTGATAATAGACGTACCACTCATCTCGTTAGGTTTACTAATTTTCATTAAATCTAAGATTGTTGGGGCAATATTTCCTAATCTTCCCTCTTTTAACCCTAATTTTGCGTCAGTGCATATAATAAATGGAACCGGATTCATTGAATGTGTGGTACAAACTTCGTCAAGTATTTTGTCGTACATCAAATCTGCATTTCCGTGATCAGATGTAATAACTAAGGTATATCCATTCTCTTTACATGAAGCGTAAATTCTCTCAATACAAAAATCAACTGCTTCTACAGCTTTAATAGTTGCATCCATATTACCAGTATGACCAACCATATCTGTATTAGCATAATTTGAAAGTATAAAATTATGATTTTTTCTATTAAGACTCTCTATTATTTTTCTAGTTACTTCAAAACAGGACATCTCTGGACATAAATCGTATGTTTTCACTCTTGGAGAGGGAACTAAAATCCTATCTTCATTATCAAAATTATCTTCTCTGGTCCCATTAAAAAAATAGGTTACATGAGCATATTTTTCTGTTTCAGCAATCCTTAATTGGTTCAAGCCCGTACCAGATATAACCTCGCCAAGAGTGCCTCTGATTTCTTGTTGTTTAAAAATTGAATTCATATATTTATTCAACGCTCTTGAATATTCAACCATTCCTAGACTATGTGAAAATGATACAAATCTTTTTCTATCAAAAAAATCGAACTTTTTTTCAAATATAGAGGTTAAAAATTGTCTTACTCTGTCAGCTCTATAGTTAGTAACAATTAATCCTTCATTATCCTTTACACCATTGAAATTAATACTACATGTTGGAGAAAAAAATTCGTCAGTTAGTGATTGCTGATAACTTTCGGTAATAGCTTTTTTAGGGCAAGTAAATTTATGATTACAAATACCTTCGATTATATTATCGTAAGCAAATTTAATTCTATCCCACCTGTTATCTCTATCCATGACAAAATATCTTCCAGAAATTGAGGCTATGCAAACATTTTTTAAATCTTCTATTCTTTCGGTAAGTTCGGTAATATCATGGATACCGTTTGTTGGAGGCGAATCTCTACCATCCAAAATACAGTGTAAATTAATTTTATTTTCATTAGATACTAGGCTATTAATTAATGCGTATAGATGGTCACTATGACCGTGCACACCTCCTTTAGAAATAAGTGCAATTATATTTATGACTTTACACTTATTTCTCATAGATTTTAATAGATCATTACTAGCAAGTTGCCCATTCTTTATAGACTCATTAATTCTCAATATATCTTGAAGAATTACCCTGCCAGCACCAATGTTCATATGACCTACTTCAGAGTTTCCAAATTGACCTTTCGGAAGACCCACATCATTTTCAGATGCTTTCAAAATAGTATTCGGATATTTTTTTAGCAGGTAATCATATGTTTTTGTGTTTGCCACAGATATAGCATTTCCTGAGTTATGAAGTCCAACACCCCAACCATCAAGAATACATAGTAAAACTTTTTTATTTATCATATGGATGTCCATTTATTATGGTCTGAGCTCTGTAAATTTGTTCCAATAAAAGCACTCTCATCAATCCATGAGGCCAAGTCATTTCTCCAAAAGAAATAGCTGAAAATCTAGAGGTTAGATTTTTATGTAATCCATAAACTCCTCCAATGACAAAAGTAACTTTTTTTTTCCCAATGTTTTTTCTATTACTTAAAATTTTTGAGAAGGTTCTGCTACTGTATTGTTTACCATAGTTATCAAGTAAAAAAATATCTTCATCTTTATTTAAACATTCAAGAATTTTTTTTTCCTCAAATTTAATTCTTTCAGACTTTTTTAAAATAGTGCTCTTAATTTCAATGATTTCTAACTTATCCTTAATCCTTTTCTGGTAATCCTTGCAAATCATCTTAAAGTTATTGCCTGAACTTAATTTTCCAACACATACCAACTTTAAAAGCATTATCCAAAACTCTTTTTTTCATCAGGTGATGACTCTGACCATAATTTGTCTAAGTCATAGTGCTTTCTTACATCAGGTTTAAAAATATGTACAACAATACTTCCAAAGTCAATTAAAGCCCAGTCAGATTGTGGTAAGCCCTCAATTGAAATTACTTTCTTCTTTAGCTGTTTAACGACTCTGTTAGTTATTGAACTCACATGTCTTGCCGAGGTTCCTTCACATATAATTATGTAGTCGGCGAAAGAGCTTTTTTCCTTAATATTAATCTTTTTAATATTGTTAGCTTTTGCATCCTCTAAAATTTCCTCAATTGAATCTAGTAAAATCATATTATTGGTTTTAAAATTTCAGCGTAATCATTTTTGATTTTTGATTTTAGATGATGAAGTTTGTTTTCCCCAGCCATAAAGAAAAATCCAACATGGTGTATTCAGGTATTTAAATTTCTCAGAGGAAATACGTGGTACCCTGTTTTTTTTAAATACATTCATACATTTGCTTCTTATTATATTTAAAGAGTAGTTTGGACGATCAAAAATTGCAATCGGTACATTATAAAATATTCTTTTCCAATTTTTCCATTTATGAAAGTTTTTTAAATTATCTACTCCCAAAATCCACACAAAATTTTGTTTGGGAAACTTAAAAGTTAAATATTCCAAAAGATCTAAAGTGTAGGGCGAATTTATTTTTTCTTCTAAGTTGGAAACTATAATTTTTCTATTATTTACATATTTTTTTGCATTTGAATATCGTTCTGAAAAATTTGAAATCTTTTCTTTTTTTTTAAGAGGATTAGATAAAGATATGACCCACCAGATTTCGTCTAGTTTTAGTTTATTGATAGCCTGCATGCTTATGTTTAAATGACCTTCATGAGGCGGGTCAAAGGTGCCTCCAAGTATTCCAATATTTTTTTTGTAAGTAACCAAAATACTTATGGCCTAATTTGGCCATTACCCCTAACTTTGTATTTAAAACTTGTGAGTTGAGATACACCAACTGGTCCTCTAGCATGGAGTTTAGAGGTTGAGATTCCTATTTCTGCCCCCATACCAAATTCGCCACCATCAGCAAATTGGGTAGATGTGTTATGCATTACAATACCACTGTCAACTTTGTTTAAAAATAATTCAACTACTTTTTTATCATTTGAAATTATTGCATCGGTATGATTGGATCCATATGTATTAACATGATCTATTGCCTCCAAAACACCATTAGTAATGGTTTTTATTGAAATAATTGCATCTAAATACTCTGTCTCCCAATCTTTCTCATTTGCTAATTTTAATGATTTGTCAAAGTTTTTTACATATTTATCACCTCTAATCTCACAACCATTTTCCTTGAGTTTTGAAATGATTAGAGGTAGATGAGACCCTAGTGCTTCTCTGTCAATTAGGAGTGTTTCTGTGGCACCACATATTCCAGTTCGTCTTAATTTTGCATTGACTACTACTTTTTGAGCTAAAATAGGATCCGATTTTTTGTGGATATAGGTATGGCAAATCCCGTCTAAATGTCTAATTACATGAATCCTACTTTCTTTAATTACTCTTTCAATTAGTGACTTTCCACCTCTAGGAACTATGACGTCAATATAATTGTCCATTTTCAATAAATAACCTACAGCGTCCCGTTTTTTGGTTGGAATATTTTGTAAAACACCTTCTGGTAAGCCTAATTTAAGGAAGGATTGTTTTATTATCTCCGTAATAATACTCGATGAATAAAAACTTTCTGATCCACCTCTTAAAATTGTTGCATTACAAGATTTAAGACAAAGTGCAGCAGCATCTGCTGCCACATTTGGTCTAGATTCATATATGACACCAATAACTCCCAAAGGAACCGAAACTTTTTCAATTTTAAGACCATTAGGTCTTTGCCATTCTGAGAGTTTGATCCCTACTGGGTTACTGAGTTTAGAGATTGAAATCATTCCCTTGCACATTGAATCAACCCTATTTTCATCTAGAAGTAATCTATCAATCAAAGCAGAATTTAATTTTTTCTTTCTTGCTAATTTCACATCTTTTTCATTTTCTAAAAGAATTAGTTTTTTGTTTTTCATTAAATTTTTTGCTGCTGAGACTAATGCTTCATTTCTTTTTTTATTGCATATTAAAGCCAACTCAAATGATGAATTTTTGGCTTTTGATGCAATATTTTTAATTATTCTTTTTAATTGTAATGTCATTTTATAATCATATTATCTCTATGAATTAACTCATCACTACTAATGTAGCCTAGAATATTTTCAATTTGGTTAGAGTTTTTACCTTTTATTAGTTTTACTTCCTTATGGTCATAAGATACGATACCTTTTCCAATAATTTTCTTATTTTTTGTAATAATTTCCAATACGTCTCCAGTTCTAAACTTTCCAGTAATCGATATAACCCCTGATGGAAGAAGGCTAGCTCCCTTCTTTAAAGCCTCAAAGGCACCATCATCAATAGTAACTTTACCCAAAATATTAATACTACCTGCAAGCCAGTTTTTAAAGTGATTTTTTCGCTTATTTTTTTGTGAAATAAACCGAGTTGAGGGTACATATTTGTCGTTAGCAATCTTTTCTAGAGACCTCTTTTTTAATCCTGAACATATAACAGTATCACAACCAAAACTCGTTGTAATTTCTGCAGCAAGAATTTTAGTTTTCATTCCACCTGATCCATATTTGCTAATGTGATTATCACTCATTTTAATTAGTTTGGAGTCAATCGTTTTAACCTCAGAAATTAGTTTGGCATCCGGATAGTTTTTGGGATTTTTATCATATAGACCATCAACATCACTTAATAAGATCAATAGATCGGCGCTCACAATTTGTGCAACTCTGGCTGCAAGGCGATCATTGTCACCGATTTTTAATTCTTCGTTCGCAATAGAATCATTTTCATTTATTATTGGAACTACCCCTTTGTCTAAAAGTATTTTAAGCGTATCCCTTGCTTGTAAACTTCTTTTTCTGTCCTCTGTATCACCAAGAGTGAGAAGAATCTGAGCAACCCTAAGTTTTGATTTTTCAAAAATTTCAAGAAAATATCTCATTAACAGACTTTGGCCACATGAGGCAACCGCTTGCTTTTGTTTAATGGTTAATTTGCTATCACTTTGATAATCAATGTATTTTATACCTAGTGCAACCGCACCGGACGCAACTAAAATTACTTTTTTATTTTTTTTGTGAAAAATCTTTATATCGTCAAGAATTTGTTTGAGCTTTTTTTCATTAAAATCATCATTCTTTATTAGAATTGAAGAACCAATCTTTATTACTATAACCTCAGATTCAAACGTTCTAAGCTTTTTTTTCATGAACATTATTTAAAAAGAATTGAAATAAATAATCTACCATATCATTTAAACCACGGCCATCTAAACATGAGGTGATAAAGTAAATATTTTTATATTTTGTAAATAATTTCTTTCGAATATTTTTTATCTTATTTTCACTTACAAGGTCTGATTTATTAAAAATCAGAAATTCTACTTTGTCTTTAATTCCATACTTTTTTAGTTCTTTTTTAATCATATTATAATTTTTAAAAATACTTTCCTCATCCAATGATAAATCGCAAACATGAAGGATAATTCTACAACGTTCAACATGTGAAAGAAACTTGTGACCAAGGCCAATTCCCTCACTAGCTCCCTCAATTAGGCCTGGCAGGTCGGCAATAACTAGATCATGAAAATTTTGCCTTAAAATTCCTAGCTGAGGCTTAAGTGTTGTAAATGCATAATTCGAAATTTTTGGTTTTGCATTAGAAAGTTTTGACAGCAATGATGACTTACCAACATTTGGTAATCCAACCATACCTATATCAGCAATTAATTTTAATTTTAGCCAAACCCACCTCTCTTCACCCTCTTTGCCCGATTCAAATCGTCTTGGAGCTCTATTTGTAGAACTTTTAAATTTAGCGTTACCTCTGCCGCCTAAACCTCCTTTAAGAAGTAGAAACTTTTCGTCAATATTAGTAAAATCCTTTAGTACATCTTTTTTGTTTTCATCTAAGATTTGGGTGCCAAGAGGAACTTTTAGTAAAAGATGAGACCCGTCAGATCCTTTCTTATTGTCACCCGCACCATTTTTTCCATTCTCGGCTTGAAAATGTTGCTTGTATCTGTAGTCAATCAAAGTATTTAAGTTGTTGACAGCTTTAAAATAGATGTCAGCTCCATTACCACCATCTCCCCCATTAGGACCTCCAAACTCAATATACTTTTCTCTTCTGAAACTGTTACAACCAGAGCCACCTGTTCCAGCCTTTAAAAAAATTTTTGCTTCATCAAGAAATTTCATGATCTATCCCACTAAAGGGTATATCATAATTCTTAGTTTTTTATACTCACAAAAGTTTTACCCTGTGATTTCTTTTTAAACTTTACACTTCCTTTTTCTAAAGCGAATAAAGTATGATCTTTACCAATACCAACATTTTCACCAGGAAAAAATTTTGTTCCTCTTTGCCTTACGATGATATTACCGGGTTTAACAAATTCTCCTCCGAATTTTTTAACACCTAATCTTCTTCCAGCTGTATCTCTGCCGTTACGTGTACTACCTCCTGCTTTCTTATGTGCCATAATTTATTCCGTTTTTGATTTTGTTTTTAAATCTTTCGATTCATTTGATTTTTTACTCAAATCTTTGTTTGATTTGCTTAAAAATTGTATATCTGTAATTTTTATCACACTAATTTGTTGCCGATGCCCAATTTTTCTTCTGTAATTATGTCTTCTTTTTTTTTTAAAAACAACAATCTTTTTATCCTTCAAGTTTTCGAGAACTTTACCAATTATTCTAACGGATGAAACAAATGGAGAGCCAATTATTGTCTCACCATCTTTATTATTAAATATAAGAATATCTTCGAATACTATCTCTTTCATTTTTCCTACATTGTCGAGTCTAATAGTATCTCCTTCTTGAACTTTAAATTGCTTTCCATTATGATCTAATATAGCAAACATATATTCTCCTTAATTGACTTATACCCTTAGAAAAACACATTTGAAAGTATTATTTGATAAAATTCAATAAATTTGTTATCTATCTTTTTATTAATTATGAAAGAAATTTATATAACATCTGCTAAAAGAACAGCTATTGGAAAATTTCTGGGAAGTTTGTCATCACTATCCGCTCCTGAAATCGGGAAATTCGCAGTTGACGCTGCCATCTCCGATTCAAAAATTGATAAAAATCTAATTGATGAAGTTATAATGGGACAAGTATTGTCCGGAGGTTCTGGCCAGAACCCTGCACGTCAAACATCTTGTTTGGCTGGACTTCCTTTTGAAAAAAGTGCTTTAACTGTAAATCAAGTTTGTGGCTCAGGATTAAGGGCAATTGCGCTAGGTTGTCAATCTATACAATCAGGAAATTCAGAAATCGTTATTGCTGGTGGTCAAGAGTCTATGAGTAATGCTCAGCATACCATCAATTTAAGGTCTGGAACAAAAATGGGAGATGATAAACTTAAAGATTCAATGATTATTGACGGCTTATGGTGTGCAATGAATAATTATCACATGGGAATAACTGCTGAAAACATTGCTGAAAAATGGAATATTTCCAAAAGTGAGCAAGATGAATTTGCAACAAAGTCTCAAAACAAGGCAGAAATGGCACAGAAAGAAAATAGATTTGAAAATGAAATAGTTAGTGTAAATATTGTAAGTAAGAAACAGGATTTTGAATTTTCAACTGACGAGTTTCCAAGACACGGGACAACTCTTGAGAAAATAAAAGCTTTAAAGCCTGTTTTCAAAAAAGATGGTACAGTTTCTGCTGGAAATGCTTCAGGTCTCAACGACGGATCTGCTGCTGTAACGCTAATGAGTTCTGAAAAGTTAAGTAAACAAAACATTGAACCAATCGCAAAAATAGTATCTTACGCTAGCGTAGGAGTTGATCCCTCAATAATGGGAATAGGGCCAGTTAATGCCACAAAGAAAGCTCTTAAATTAGCAAACTGGAGTCTTGACGAGCTTGATTTGATTGAAGCTAATGAGGCTTTTGCTGCACAATCGATAGCAGTCTCTAAAGAGCTAGGTTGGAATATGGATAAGGTTAATGTAAACGGAGGTGCAATTGCTCTAGGTCATCCGATAGGTGCTTCAGGAGCGAGAATATTAGTTACATTAATCCATGAGTTGAGAAATAGAAATTTAAAAAAAGGAATAGCAACACTCTGTATTGGAGGCGGTCAGGGTATAGCGATGTGTATTGAAAGTGTAGACTAATGTAATGAGTAGAAAAATATGTTTAGTAACAGGTGGAACAAGAGGAATTGGCGCTGCAATTTCTATATTGTTGGAAAAAAATAATTATAAAGTTATTGCTAATTACGCAAGCAACGACCAAAAAGCCCTTGAGTTTGCAGAAGCGAACAATATCAAAGTGAAAAAATTTGATGTTAGTAATTATGAGGATTGTAAGGAAAAAATAAATTCTATTGAAGAAGAATTTGGACCAATCAGTATATTAATTAATAATGCTGGGATTACTAGGGATGCTGCAATTCATAAAATGACTCAGTTGCAATGGTCAGAGGTAATAAGTACAAATTTGAATTCTGCTTTCAATTTAGTTTCAAATGTTATAAGTGGCATGCGGAATAACGGTTTTGGAAGGATAATACATGTTTCTTCTGTTAATGGACAAAAGGGACAGTTCGGACAAACAAATTATGCTGCTTCAAAAGCAGCTATCTTTGGTTTTTCAAAATCACTAGCCTTAGAAGTTGCTGGTAAAGGTATAACATCAAATGTTGTAGCTCCAGGTTATATAAATACTGAGATGGTGGCAGCAATCAGAGAGGATATTCTTAAATCAATTGTAGATACAATACCTGCAAAAAGATTAGGTGAGTCTACTGAAATTGCAGAAATGATACTATTTCTAATTTCCGATAAGGGTAATTATATAAACGGTGCTACATTTTCTGTAAATGGCGGCTTAAGAATGGATTAACCTCTTTAATACAAACATTACAAGTAGTTATCAAAAATCATCTTTTTGTTTTCTTATTTCAGCAAACACCTGGACTGAATTTTTGTTTGAAACATTTAACATTTGTTTAAACTTTTCATCATCCGCTCTCAGAAAAGGATTCATGATTTTTTCATCATAAAGTTTAAATGGAACAGTAGGCTGATTGTTGGTTCTTAAAGATAAGACCTTTTCTTGTTTTTTTTTTAACATTAAATTTTTTGGGTCAATATGTGTTGCAAATTTAATATTTGATTTTGTGTATTCGTGTCCGCAATACACATCTGTTTTATTTGGAAGGTTTCTCAATTTTTTTAATGATTCCCACATCTGAAGATAGGTTCCTTCAAATATCCTACCACAGCCCATTGAAAAAAGTGTATCCCCAGAAAAAAGCACGTTATCCTCAAAGAAATATAAACATATATGTCCTGACGTATGTCCTGGAGTCTCAATTACTTTATATTTTAAAGAACCTAATGTGTATGTATTTCCTTCCCTTAAACCAAAATCAATACAAGGTATTTTTGATTTTTCTAATTCTGGTCCAAAAATTTTGCAGCCGGTTTGTTTTTTAATCTTTAAGTTACCACCTGTATGATCTAAGTGATGATGTGTATTCAATATATAATCTAAAGAAAAATTTTTTTTTTCTAATTCATTTAAAATTGGTTCAGGTTCAGCTGGGTCTACACAAGCTGTTTTTTTTGTAATACTATCGTATAATATGTATGAGTAATTATCTGATAAAATCGGAATTTGTAAAATATCCATCAATTTAATAATATAATAAAGTCAGACTAAGTCTATTCTTTAGATAAACAAAAAATACCTTGAAAACTAAATAAGTTTCTTAGATAGGAGTTTTTTAGTTTTTGGCCTCTTTCATTTAATAAAATTTTTGTATTAATTTTGAGATTCATTATTTTACATAAATTCTCAAAATCCTTTATAGAACACAAATGAATATTTGGTGTGTTATACCATTCGTAAGGAAGGATTTTATTTTTGGGCATGGTTCCTTTAAAAAGAAAGCTAGTTCTTACTTTCCAATAACCAAAATTTGGGAGTGATACAATTGCTCTATTCCCTATTCTTATCAAGTCCCTAAGAGTTTGATCAGGTGATAACATTGCGTGTATTGTTTGACTAAGTATAACTGTGGAAAAAGCTCCATCTGGGTAATCCTTAAGGTCTAAATTAGCATCTCCTTGAATTACAGATAATCCTTTGGATACACATTTGTTTACACCATTTTGACTTAGTTCAATTCCCCTGCAATCTACACTTTTGCATTTTTGTAAATGATGTATTAATGAGCCTTCACCACAACCTACGTCAAGAATTTTTTCTCTTTCAACAATCAAATCAGCAATTACTTCTAAATCTCTACGTAATACCATTTATTTGTAATCCATCCAAAAAACCTTGAAGAATCTTATGAAACTCTGGTTCCTTAAGCAAAAATGCGTCGTGACCATTATCTGTTTTGATTTCTACGAAGCTAACATTAGCGTTTGATGTATTCAAGGATTTAATAATCCTTTTTGTTTCAGAAGTTGGAAAAAGCCAGTCTGATGTGAATGTAAAAAAACAAAATGTAGATTGATTGTCCTTAAATAAGTTGGATAAACTTCCTTTTTTACTTGATAGATCAAAGTAATCCATTGCTTTAGTAATATATAAATAACTGTTTGCGTCAAACCTGTTTACAAAAGAAGTACCCTGATGTTTCAAATAACTTTCTATCTGAAAATCAATATCAAAATCATAAGAAAAAGATTTGCTAAACTGGAGATTTCTTCCAAATTTTTTTTGTAAACCATATTCTGATAAATAAGTGATGTGAGCTATCATTCTAGCAACAGAAAGTCCTCTATTTGGTTTATTTTTATGCATTTGATACTCACCTCTATTCCAACGAGGATCAGCCATAATCGCTTGTCTACCAATTTCATGAAATGCTATATTTTGTGCTGAATGCCTGTATGATGTTGCTATAGGAATTATAGCATTTACTTTCTCCTGGTACAATGCACCCCAAACAAGAGCCTGCATTCCGCCCATAGAGCCTCCAACAACGGCAAATAACTTTTCAATACCTAAAAAATCTATTAACCTTACTTGAGCTCTAACCATATCAAAAATAGTTATGACAGGAAAATTAAGATTATACGGTATTTTTGTCTTGGGATTTATACTTGATGGTCCAGTACTGCCGTTACATCCACCAATAACATTACTACAAATTACAAAATATTTTTTTGTGTCAATTGCTTTTCCTGGTCCAATAAGATCGGACCACCAGCCAGGTTTCTTTGAAATAGGATTTGTCTCTGCACAATACTGGTCCCCAGTAAGTGCATGACAAATTAAAATCGCATTTGACTTGTTTTTATTCAAATGCCCATAAGTCATATATGCAATATCACATTTGGATAAATCTTCTCCGCAATCAAGTTTAAGTGAATTATCTTCTGCAATATTTATTTTATTTAATTTCATTTTTGACAAAAATGTTTTCATCTTTCTTGACTTGTTACGCATCATAGCTATGTTGTGGGATGTGTCAAAATAAATCTTGAAACAAGTCATATTAAATGAACCAAAAATATCCTTTCTTAAAATCTCTCAAACCAACTATTCGTGAAATTGATAAATATTTACCTGGCGAGTCAAAAAGTATGTCAGGAAAAAAGATTGCAAAATTATCCTCTAATGAATCTCCATTCAAATTATCAGTCAAGCTGAAGGAAAAAATTTTTGACGAACTTTCTAAAGCTAACAAATATCCTGATGGTAACTGTGAAATATTAAAAAAAGCATTATCTAAGAAATTTATATTGAACCCTAAACAAATTATCTGTGGAAATGGATCAGACGATATACTTTCATTAATATGTTTAGCTTTTGGAAGAGAAGGAACGGAAGTAATTTGTTGCAAGGAGAGTTTTTCATTTTATCCCATTATTGGGCGCTCATGTGGTGCACAGATAAATTTTGCAAATACAAATAACCTTAAAGTCTCTTTTAAAAACATAAAAGAAAAAATTAATGATCGAACAAGGATAATATTTATAGCAAACCCAAATAATCCTACTGGAACAGTAATTTTCAAACAGGATTTAATTAGTGGTCTAAAAGAAATACCAGAACGTATCATTGTTGTCAT
>CESW01029971.1_pt1 | contig 16010 bp, 13 predicted proteins | sample 531171 | NCBI WGS metagenome assembly CESW01 (sample SAMEA2621859, study PRJEB7988) | marine metagenome | biome: marine biome (ENVO:00000447); feature: surface water layer (ENVO:00002042); material: "saline water (ENVO:00002010), including plankton (ENVO:xxxxxxxx)" | depth 5 m
GATAAAAAAGACTGGGAATTTGAGTTAGGTGGACAATTAGTTTTCAACAATATTATTAGGTTGAATAACACTAAAAAAATTTCTGAGTTGGTTGGTTTTAAAGATGGTGACTGGTGGGTACAGAACGCAGCCGCATCAATACCTGTAAAAATAATAGAAAATTATTTTCGTACCTCAACTCAAATTTCTGTTTTGGAGGTGGGTTCATCACCAGGAGGCAAAACAATTCAGCTTTTGGATGCTGGGTTTTTAGTTACAGCAATAGAAAAGTCACCGAACAGGGTTAAAAAACTAAAGGATAACCTAAAAAGAGTCAATCTCAAATGTGAAGTATTGGATGTAGATCTAGACAAATTCCAAACTACAAGTAGTTTTGACTGCTGCCTTTTGGATGTTTCTTGCACTTCCTCTGGAATTGTAGGACGAAAACCTGAAATATTAGTTCTTAAAAAATCAGTAAATGAGCTTGTTCTAAATCAAGAGATGGTAATTAATAAAGCATCAAAACTCATTAGAAAGAACGGTATTTTAGTTTATTGTGTTTGTTCACTAATGTTCGAGGAAGGAGAAAATCAGACAAAAAAATTCTTAGAAAGAAATAGAAATTTCAGAAAAATTGACTTAGAAAAGATTTTTTCAAAAAAATTTGATTTTCACTTCAAAAATAAAGATATAATGACATTACCAATAAATTATAAAAATTTAGGTGGATTAGATGGCTTTTATATTTCTTGTCTCCAAAAGTTTAAATAGTGAAAAATAGATTTACAGATAGTTTTTTTTCTAGTGTTTATCCACTGATAATATTAACCCCACTTCGAAACTTTTTTCTTAAAAAAAAATCAACAGATACCCTTGCCATAAGCATTAACGATCCATGGGCAGGAAACTCTGATGAAGGGTACAAAATTCTTAAGGGATATTTGACTGTATGTGGAGAAACAATATCTATCGAAAAAAACATATGGAAAAATAAGACTGCATCAAAGATTTGGTTTGAGGAATTGCACAGTTTTAACTGGGTAAAGGATTTAAAAGCAGTTGGGTCTAATCAAGCAAGAAGGTTTGTAAGACAGTGTATTTTGGATTGGATGAGTTTATTTTCAGACTGGTCAAAAAGTATATGGAAAAGTGACATTCTAGCCAAAAGAATCTGTAATTTACTGGGAAGCTACAATTTCTTTTTTTCTAGCGCAGACGAAATGTTTCAAAAAACCCTTATTAAAAGTATCGATAGGCAGACAACTCATTTAATAAGATATAAGCTAAATGACATAGATGGATTTAATCGAATATTTGGTATAAAGGGTATGATTTTGGGTTCTGTAAGTTTTAGAGGTCTCAATAAAAATCTGGGGTATTGTCTAGCACTTCTCTTAAAGGAAATTGATAAGCAAATATTATCTGATGGTTCACATTATCTAAAATCACCTAGCAAACATTTGGAATTTTTGAGAAATCTTATTGATATTAAATATTTCTTATCCAGGTCAAAAAAAACAATGCCAATTGAACTTAATAATGCGATTGAAAAAATGGCTTCAGTACTTAAATCATATCTTCATGGCGACGGATCTTTAGCCACTTTTAATGATTCACAACCGATTGATAAGATAGTTATTGACCAAATAATATTACGTGCAAATTCAAAGTTAAAGATACCAGACTCTTCTAGAACCACTGGTATATATAAAATAAAAGAAAACAAAATGACTTTCTTAATAGATACAGGTAATCCAATTAAAGAAAATACATTTGCAGGTTCCTTATCATTTGAATTGTCATTTGGAAGAAATAGAATAGTTGTTAATAGTGGAGCACCACACATTCAGAATAAAAGATGGTCAGAGGCTATGAGATCAACAGCCGCGCATAGCACACTAACGATAGACAATGTAAATTCCTCAGATATTTTCTTTGGAAAACAGAAAATGACCAGAGTTGCTAAAGTATGGTCAAAGAAAATGAGTGACGGGAAGTCTTATTTGATTGAGTCAGCACATGATGGTTATAAAGAAATCTTTGGACTTGTGCATAATCGAAAAATCCATATTAATTGTCATGATAGAGTTATTAGAGGGCATGATCTCATTTCAAAGGTAACAAAAAATTTTAGGATTATTCCAAAAAAATTCTATATAAGATTTCATATTCATCCTGATGTGGAAGCTAATGTAACATCAAGTAAAAAAAAAGTTATTCTCAAACTCAAAGATGGTAATGGATGGGAGTTTATTTGTTCAGACCCAATAATTACACTAGGAGAAAGTATTTATCACGGTAAGGAAAGTAAGATAATAAGAAATACACATATTCTACTTAAAGATAAAGTACTGCCAGATAAAAAAGTAAAATGGTTATTTAGGCATTTAAAGTGACCAATATCGAAATGAGTGTTTTTTCTTTCTCCATATTCCTTTTATATCAGCGACTAGTGCATTTTTTTTTAGGTAAATAGCTACTTTTTTAGGATATAATTTTTTGAATTTATCATGTTCAACAGCCATTATAAGAGCATCAAATTTTCTGTCTTTAATATCCTTAAGATCCTTAAAGAATGGATAATCAAACTTTATTTTTTTTATCATTGGATCACAGACACAAACAGAATGTCCAAATTTATTAAGCTTGTTAATAAGGTCAAAAACTTTAGAATTTCTTGTATCTGGAACGTTTTCCTTAAAAGTCACCCCTAGGATTAAGATTCTTGATTTTCTTACAATCCTTTTATTTACTTCCTCTGCAATAAAGTTACTCATCCTGTCATTTGTCCTTCTTCCAGATAAGATCACTTCAGGTTTTATTCCAAGTTTATTGGCCTTATGTGAAATATAATAAGGATCAACCCCAATACAGTGTCCACCCACTAAGCCTGGATAAAATGGCAAGAAATTCCATTTGGTATTTGAGGCCTCTAGTATATCATAAATACTAATACCAAGCTTCTGAGATATCTTTGAAATTTCATTAATGAAAGCTATATTAATATCTCTCTGAGAATTCTCAATTACCTTGGCAGCCTCTGCAACCTTAATGCTTTTAGCAATAAATATTTTTCCATTTGTTAATTTAGAATATATTGTCTTTAGAACCTCTAGAGATTTTTTATCACTTGCTGAGATAACCTTAGTGATTTTGTCAACTGTGTGAATTTTGTCACCAGGATTAATTCTTTCAGGTGAATAACCGAGATAAAAGTCTTTGCCCATTGATAGATTTGAGCTTTTCTCAAGAATTTTACCACAAAACTCCTCTGTTAGGCCTGGATAAACCGTACTTTCAAAAACAACTATATCCCCTATCTTCAAGTAGCTAGAAACTGTTTCACATGACTTTCTTAATGGATCAAGATCTGGAACTTTTTTTTTATTTACTGGTGTAGGAACAGTAATAATAAATACATTTACATCACCTAATATTTTGGAAGAACTGGAAACTCTAAGTTTTTTATTGAGTCTCTTTAAGATTTCTTTGGGATTTACTTCATTTGTCTTATCAATACCTTGTTTTAGCTCTAAAACTCTTTTTGAATTGACATCAAAACCAACAACATTAAAATTTATTGAAAGTTTAATAGCTAAAGGTAAACCAACATAACCAAGCCCTATAACACCAATTTTTAGTTTTCTATGCATTTGAAGTGTATTATTTAAATAATGGATCTTTTTTTTAACATTTTTTTTCCGATTATCTTAGTTTTTTTTACTGCATTTTCCATCAAATATCTGATTGTTATTCTAACACATTATAAAGTTTATGATATTCCAAATAAGAGGAGCAATCATTATTACCCAATACCCAAGGGTGCCGGTCTACTACTAACGCTTTATATTTGTATAGCAATTGGTTTATACGTAATGCAAGAAAAAATCTCCTCACCACAGATTGAAAAAATTTCTATTCTCATGCTAGCCCTATCGTTTTTTTCTTTTTTGGACGATATGTATTCAATACCATTTTTGAAAAAATTATTTTTTCAAATTTTTGTTGTTCTTTTAGGTACATATTTACTCAATCAAGAGATTAATCTTTATTGTTCGAGTACTTATGGTTCATTAATTTTGCACATTAATTATGACCTATACAAGATAATTGTAAAAATAACGATCTCCTTCCTATGGCTTTGGTTTTTAAATTTATTTAACTTTATGGATGGCATTGACGGGATTACAGCTAGCCAGATTATTACTTTTAGTATTGGAGTTATATGTCTCGCAATGTTGAAACAAATTGATGAAAATTTCTTATATGTAGGGGTAACATTATTTGCAATATTTTTGGGTTTTTTATGCTATAATAAATCACCTGCAAGAATCTTTCTGGGAGATTCTGGTTCCATAACGATGGGTTTTTTTATCGCAAGCATTATAATTATTACTTTTTTAGAACATAAAAACTTCACTTCCCTAATAATTTTAGTTTCATATTATATAACCGACACCACAATTACGTTATTGAAACGAATCTATAAGAAACAAAATATTTTTTCAGCACATAGTAACCACTTTTATCAAAGAAAAATTAGGAATGGTTTTTCACATGAATCTGTTTTAAGCAAAATAGTTTTAATAAATAGTTTATTAATTATTCTTTCTATTAATTATTTTAATTATCCATTTTTTAGTATTATTTTATCAATTTTAATGATTATCTATCTCTTAAAATGGTTAGGAAAGACAGAAAAAAAAATTAATGCAAATAAATAGAAAAGTTTTTTTTACTCTTATCCATGACCTAATAGTACTTGGTTTATCTTTTTTTATTGCTTTGTGGTTACGGTTGGAAAATCAGAGCTACGAATTAATTAGGTTTCTTTATCCGTATTTAGTTTGCTTCCCATTTTTAACAATTTTCTTTTTATACAGATTTGGTCTCTATCAGGGAATATGGAGATATGCTTCAATTAATGAGATTCTTTCAATTGCTAAGGGCCTAATTTTTGCAATTTTGATTACTTTGACTATTTTATTTTTATCGATTCGGCTCGAAAATATACCAAGATCTTTTCCTGTACTGTTATTTCTAGTTTCATTTTTTGGGGTATCTGGATCAAGGGTACTGTATAGATTACTAAAAGATAATATTTTGAATGAAAAATATACCCTTGGTTCAAAAATCCCTATTCTGATCGTAGGTGAGGGAAACTCAAGTGAACTATTTATAAGAGCAATTAAAAGGGAAAAAAATTCTCCATATAAATTATCTGGAATTTTAGGAACAAAAGAGAAATCTCAAGGCAGAAGAATACATGGTTTAAAAATTATAGGGAATATAAATTTTCTCGAAACAATAGAAAAGCTTATTAACAGGAAACAGCTATCTGTTCAGAGGATAATTATTGCTGACCATTCGCTTTCAAGTAAACAAATTGAGTCACTCTTTATATTTGCAAAGAAAAATGGATTGGCCATAGGGGAAGTACCAAAAATTACTGATTTTAAAAAACAGTCACTTATGCTTGAGACTCAACCAATTGAGGTTGAGGATGTATTAGGAAGAAAACAAAGAGTTCACAAAACTGAAGAGATTGACTATTTTAGAAATAAAATTGTTTTAATTACAGGTGCAGGTGGCAGCATCGGAAGTGAACTATCAAGACAAATAACTAGTTTGCATCCTAAAAGATTAATACTATTTGATAATAATGAATACAGCCTTTATAACATTGCAAAATCATTGGAATTTAAGAATACCTCGACTATTCTCGGGGATATAAAGGATAGGGAAAAATTTTTCAAAATTATTCAAAGAGAGTCTCCAAATATTATTTTCCATTCTGCTGCATTAAAACATATCACTTTTGTTGAAAATGATCCCATTGAGGGAATAAAAACAAATTTTTTTGGAACGATTAATATCATTAATGCTTGTAAGAAATTCGATGTTGAAAGTCTTGTTTTTATTTCGACAGACAAAGCAGTAAATCCAACAAATTTTATGGGGGCAACGAAAAGATTATGTGAAAAATATTTGCAGCATTTTAGTAAAAATTCCAAAACTCTATTCAAAATTGTTAGATTTGGTAACGTAATTGGTTCCACTGGTTCGGTTGTTCCCCTCTTCGAACAACAGATAAAAAAGGGAGGACCTATAACTGTAACTCATCCAGAGGTTACTAGGTATTTTATGACCATTCGCGAGGCAGTTGAGTTAGTAATAATAGCGTCTGTGCAAAATCAAAAATCCGGGGCTATTAACATTCTTGAAATGGGTGAACCAGTAAAAATACTAGACTTAGCAAAAAAAATGTTAAAATTATCAGGTAAGTTGAATGGTTCAAACATAAAAATTAAATATACTAATTTAAGACAAGGAGAAAAATTACATGAAGAACTTTTTTACAGAAAAGAACAGGTAAAAAAAACCGTTAATCAATCAATTATGGTTACCAGTTCCAATGTTTATCCTTTAGACTTAATTAAATTAGGTAATTTTCTAAAGACATACAAAAAAGCAGAAGAAAAAAAAGTTATTTCAAGTTTTTGTACTTTATTACCAGAATTTAATAGATTTGAAAAAAAAAATGATCAAAATTAAAAATGCAATTGTTTCTTTGTCTAACAAAGAAGGTTTGACAAAATTAGTAAAGTTTTTTGAATCTTTTAAAATTAATGTTTTTGCTACTGGTGGTACATATGAGATACTTAGGGATTATAAAAATAGAATTAATATTATTTATATAACTGATTACACAAATTTTCCTGAAATCATGGATGGAAGAGTTAAAACCTTACATCCCTCAATTTATGGAGGTATTCTAGCTCGAAAGAATAGTAAAAAAAATAAGCAGGAATTAAAAAAATATAATTTTCAATTTTTCGATCTTGTTGTAGTGAATTTATATCCATTTGAAGACTCAATTACAAAAGGAAGCTTAAATGAACAAATAGAAAAAATTGATATTGGTGGACCTTCAATGATTAGAGCGGCTGCTAAAAATTTTGAAAATGTGATAGTGCTTTCAAATCCCGAGCAATATGACTATTTTATAGAAAACGGTTTGAGGAATAATAATACTTATGATTTTGAATATAGCAGAAGACTTGCGGCAGATGCCTTCCAATTAATTTCTCATTATGATTGTATTATTGCTAATTGGATGGGAAGAGGCATAAAATTGGATTCTTTATCAACAATTCCTTTAAAAAAAATAACTAATTTGAAATATGGAGAAAACCCACATCAAAAATCTTCTCTATATAGTTCAGGTGAAAATCCATTTGTTAAATTATCTGGAAAAGAGTTATCATACAATAACATTTTAGATCTTGATGTTGCTGGAAATTTAGTTGCTGAATTCAAAGAATCCTCTTGCGTAATAGTCAAACATGGTAGTCCATGTGGTGTAGCCTCAAGAAAATCCCAAGTAAATGCATTTGAATTAGCGCTTGGCTGTGATAAAATTAGTGCCTTCGGCGGAATCATTGCATTTAATAAGAAACTTGAGGAAAAGACAGCAAAAATTTTGTCCAAATTTTTCTTTGAAGCAATAGTTGCTCCAGAATATGACGTTGGGGCGCTAGATTTTCTTAAAAAAAGAAAAAAAAATCTAATCATAATTAGGTATAAAAGTAAAAAACCATCACTAGATTTTTCTATAAGATCAACTAGAAATTTTTTGCTCGTTCAAGATTTTGATTTAGTCAATACAAAAAAACAGAAAACCAAGTGTGTTAGTAAAAATAAACCATCGAAAAGAAATCTTGAAGATTTGCAATTTGCATTCACCATTGCTAAGTATGTTAACTCAAATGCAATTGTTATAGCAAAAAATAATGTAACAATAGGCATAGGAGTGGGTGAAACGAGTAGAATAGAGTCAGCAAAACAGGCAATAAACAAAATAACTATTCCATATAAAAATTGCGTACTGGCATCTGATGGATTTTTTCCTTTCCCAGATATAATTCCATTATGCAAAAGGAATAATATTGTTTCTATAATCCAACCTGGAGGTTCAATTAATGATCAAGAAGTTATTTCACAAGCAAATAAGGTAGGCATCTCAATGCTATTCACTCAATTAAGGCACTTTAAGCACTGAACTTTTTATAGAAAGGTATAAGAGAGATAAAGAAAAAAAATGGTATTACAGCCAAACCATTTTTAATGGAATCAAAAAAATGAATTGTATACCCAACTAAAAATGGTCCTAAGATTGCACATATATTACCAAGAATAGAGAAAATCGAAAAGGCCCCTAATTGATTTGCAATTGGTAATTTTTTTACTAAAACACTCCTGCTACACGCCTGAATTGGGCCAATAAAAAAACCAATTGACAACGCAATAAACCAAAAAAAAATTACATTTTCAACTATTAGAAGTCCAGAGGTAAGAAGAAGTAAAGCAACTATACATAACAAAACGGCTTTTTCTGAACTAAAAGATTTCTCCAAGAATCCAAAAATTATGCAGCCTACTACACCGCTTAAATTAATAAATACTCCAAGTAGCAGAATCTCAGATTCATTGAAGTCGTATAGAAAAGATGCAAACATACTTGCAAAAGCAAAGACACTTACAACACCATTATTAAAAAAGAAATAGCTAAACAAAAAATACTTAATTTTTAAATTGTGAAAATTTTTAAATAATGAAACTAGTGTTGGTATCAAAAAATATTCCCTTTTAAAGTTTTTGAAGTGGAAAAAGCAAAAAATTAGGATCCATATAGCAACAAATGGTCCTATCAAAGCGAAACTTGATATCTCGAATATTTGATAATTATTTCCTTTAGTGTTTGTTAAAAAAACAAGGCATATCATTAAGGACAATAGGCCTCCTAAGTAACCAAATGCCCATCCAATGTTAGACAGAAAACCCTCATGTCCATTTTTAGAAACTTTTTTGAGTGATATATTATAAAAAAAATTTAAAACTTCAAAAGAGATGAAGGAGATGATTATAAATATAAGTGGAAAGTATTGATTGCCACCTTTATCAAAAAAACCAAGGGAAGATGAAGAAAAAATTATCAATAAGCCAAAAAAAAAGAAAAAAATTATTGAAATTTTCCTTGTATATGTGCGCAAATAAATCAGTACAAAGGTAAATAGAAGAAAACAAATGATACTTGCGGTTGATATTGCATAACCCCATAGAGCTGTCCCAATGACATAATTATTGGCAATATTTTTTGCATAATATGCTCCATAAAAAAAGGTAAGTATTAAGGTAGGATAACTAGATAAACCAAAATCAAAAAAACACCAGGATAAAACATTTTTTTTTCTTAACAATTTATAATACTGAACAAGGCTCATTTATTTTTTGGGGTAATGAAAAAAATATTTAAAAGCCTGTTTAGCACTGGCACAAAAACAAGTATCAAAACAAAAACTAAAGGCCAAGATTTTAAAGTTGCCTGAATCCATATGAATAGAAATTCAGATTTTTCAGATACGGTGAATAATACTGTTACCCCAGAAACTGTTGAGCTCGTTAAAAAAGACATCATTATTGCAAATAATACCAGCCTCAAAAAATGTGGGATTTTAATTTTTTGCATTTTTAATATTAAGTAAAGTAATTTATCAGTTCATTTTTAAAAATTTATTGCATTTAATCAAGTTTATTGGTGTTTGTAATGTTGTTTCGACCTTTGTTTTTGTTCTTTAGAAATTTATTATTAATATGATCCTTAAAGAATTTGGTGCTTATACTTTTGTCTGTTGTTTCCTTTAATAGTTCCTTGGTTAACATCAGTCTTCCTTTTGAATGAATTCTTTTTCGAAGCCATTTAATTATCTCTTTAAAATTTCCTTTCTTAAGACAATCGTCGTAATCTACCACTTCATTTGTTATAGCCCATTTTAGTTGTGATGAAATGATTGCTCCCAATGTGTACGTGGGAAAATATCCAAATAAACCAGCAAACCAATGTATATCTTGAAGACAGCCATTGGCATCATTGTCGACTTTGAATCCGAAGATTTTTTCAAAACTTTCGTTCCAAACATCTGGCAAGTATTTAACATCAAAATCATTTTGTATAATTCTTCTTTCAAGATCAAACCTTAGTAAAACATGAAGGGGATAAGTGATCTCGTCAGCATCAACTCTTATATAACTTTTTTTCACTATGTTAAAATGCTTAAACAACAAGTCTGGTTGAACGGCTTTTTTAGTAATTCTGAATTTATTATTTAGGGTTTTGGAAAAATATTCCAGAAAAGCCCTAGATTTTAGTATTTGCATTTCAACAAAAAGGGATTGGCTTTCATGCAACACCATATCACCAGATTTGCCAAGTGGTTGATTTTTCCACTTACTGGGTAACCCTTGTTCATATAAAGCATGGCCGGTCTCATGCATGACAGCTTCAAAAGAAGAAAATGGGTTATTTTTACTAAATCTAGTTGTAATCCTCACATCGTCTGTTGCTCCTCCACAAAAAGGGTGAAGACTCTTATCGATTCTTCCCATCTGAAATCTGAAACCAAATTTCTTCATAAAAAATTTCGAAATTTCGAGTTGTTGATTTTCAGTTAAATTTGGTAAATTTCGTAATTCGTCCTCTGACTTTTGTTTTTCAATAACTTTGGGATAAGTCTGATTGATAAATTGCCTTAAATCTTCAAAAATGAGTTTAATTTCTTCAGTGTCAAAGGAATAATTATAATTTTTCATTAAAGCATCATACTCAGAACAGTTAAATAGTTCAGAAAGGATTTTTGCTTCTTCTTTGATAATCTCAATGAGTTTCCTAAAGTCACTGCTAACGATTCCGAACTTTTTTTTCTCTCTTGCCTCTCTCCACTTACCTTCACATATGGAAATTAGTCTTGTCTTCTTCTCTATGAATTTTGAAGAAAATGCACTTAAATACCTGTATTCCCTATTCATTTCTCTTAAATTCGCCTTATCACACAGGTCAAGTTTTTCTAAATTTGCCTTTTCAAATAGATTTTTAACCTCTGAGGATGTAAATAAATTGTGTTTTAAATCACTAAGTAAGCAAAGTTGCTTTACTCTTTGTTCTCTGGAGCTTTGAGGCATGAATGTTGATAAGTCCCATTGCAATATTGAATCAATATCTGATAAAATTGACTGCTTTAGATAAATTCTTTTAAGTTCTTTATATGCTAACATCTTAAAACTTGGAGCGGGCGAGCGGATTCGAACCGCCGACCCTTTCGTTGGCAACGAAATGCTCTACCACTGAGCCACGCCCGCTTAATGCAATCAACAATATACTAATCTTGACTAAAAATACAAGATTTTCATAAAGAATAAAATTTTCTTTATTTCTCACAAAAAATAAACATATATAAATAGGAACTATTTATGGCATCTTATATATTTGAAAAAAAATACAGCGATTTACCAGAGGTAATACCACTTTTTCCTCTTAACAATGTTTTATTACTTCCAAAGTGTAAATTACCTTTAAATCTATTTGAAAATAGATATCTTCATATGTTTGATTCAGCTCTTGGTTCGGACAGAATAATTGGAATGATACAGCCCAGTGAGAATGTAAAGAGTCATAGAGATACACCTCATCCAAAAATATATAACGTTGGTTGTGCTGGAATAATAGTTGCCTTCAATCAGACTAATGACAACAGATACGAAATAGTACTTAAAGGATTATCAAGGTTTGAAATAAATAAAGAAATTGACTTGTATAAAGGATTTAGAAGAGCGAAGGTTAAGTGGACTAAATATAGGGAGGACTTAAATAGTTTTAGTGCTAATAACCCAACTGATAGAATAATGTTCGAGGAAAAATTAAAATTGTATCTAAAGAAGTTGGATGTTAGTGCAGACTGGCAACAAATAGAAGCCTCAAACGATGAGGATTTGGTTAACTCAATATCTATGGGTTGCCCTTTTTCAAATATCGAAAAACAAGCGTTGCTAGAAGCCAAAACTTTAGAGGAAAGGTTGAAAGTACTAAATTCTCTTTTAGACATGAGTATTAATGATAATCGAGGAACAGAAAGTAGGTCTTTCTCATAAATGAATGATATCTTTGATGAAAGCATACTAGATTACATACAATGTCCAAAGACCGGTGATAAACTGTTTTATGATAAAAAAACAAATACACTCTTTACTTTAAATAAAAAACATTGTTACAAGATTGATAATGGAATACCATTATTGTTAACAGATGACTAAAACACTGATACCTAATAGAATAAAATTAGTAAAAAATCGGGACAAATTATTATTTGAATATGAGGGTGGTAAATATTTGATATTAAAATCATCCTATTTAAGACTTAAAAGTCCCTCAGCTGAAAATAAATATAACACATCTAAAGATGAAAGTTCATTTAAAGATGTGAAATTAGTTAATGTTGAAAAAGTAGGTAACTATGCAATTAGACTAGTATTTAATGATGATCACAGAACAGGAATCTATAGCTGGAAATATATTAGTGAAATTGGTCAAGAATTCCAAAAGTCCTCAAACCCATAGCATTTTTCATTAATTCATTTTTAATATTATTGGATTGGTTTATAGAAAGTAAACCAATTTTTCTTAGGTTTCTAACTAAAAAATGGTTGTTAGAAAAAATAGTATTCAAAAAATCTGTTGCATTAATAAACAGTTTTTTATCAATAAATCTGCTTAGTTCATATCTTTTGAGATTCAAAGTACTGGAAATTGGTAATCCATTTTTAAAGGCCTCTTCGATTCTTTTATTTAATATCATGCAATCTCTCATACCTAGATTAAAACCTTGACCTGCAATTGGATGAATGCCCTGAGATGCGTCTCCAACTAAAACTGAGTTTTCGTTATAGCTGTCGTATGCATAAATAAGATTAAGCGGATATTTGAAGGGTTTTGTAATATTATTTATATCACCAAAAAAATTTTGATATCGCATAGAAAATTCTTTTCTAAATTCCTCTTGAGTTAATTTGGAAAAATCTCCTAAAGCATCATCTATAGTCCAAACAACTGAGGATCTGAAGCAATTTTTTTTAAGTTGCTTCATTGGGAGAATCGCTAGCGGGCCCTCCGGAAAAAATCTTTCTAAGGCAATACCATTATGGTTTTGTGTATGTTCGAGATTAAAAACATACGCATTCTGTTTATAATCTTTAAAATAATATTTTAAATTTAACATATCTCTCACCTTTGAAAATCTACCATCTGCTCCAATAAGTAAATTACCTTCAAATTTTAACTTTTTTGTAAATACATACACTTTATCATCTTGATAATCATGCCTAATTCCCTCAACCTCGGTATTTAGAAATAGGCCTACTTTCTTATTCTTTTTTACTTCGTTAAATAATACTTTTCTAAAAAGAAAATTTTCTACAATAAATCCTAGATTGCCTTCGTCTAAGGACTTAGAATTAAAATCTATATAGTCAAAGTTATCAGACTCCGAAATAACTATTTTTTTTATAGGCTGAGAGTTCTTTTTGAGATATTTCCAGAGTTCCAATTTTTCAAAAATTCTTTTCGTACCCTGAGATATGGCTGTGGTTCTGTTGTCGTTTAGAGTTTTCTTTTTTTTTTCTAGCAGACAAACCTTTAATCCACTCTTCGATAACATTAAGCTCAAGGTTAGACCAATAAAACCTGCCCCTACAATAATTATGTCATATTTATGTTTCATTTTTTCATTATTTTTTTGTTTTAGAAGTGTATTATATATAAAAAAAAGGTTTTGTAATGAAATTATCTAAAAAAACTACATTGTTTGAAATGCTGTATGGAGTAGTCTACTTACTAACTTCTTTTGCCTTATTCTTTTCTTTTATTACATACAATCAAAATGACAATTCTTTGTTTGTATATGATTCTGAACAAGTTAAAACGATAAACCTTTTAGGAACTGCTGGTGCATATTTGTCAGATTTATGTCTAAGAACCTTTGGAAGTATTGTTTACTTTCTACCAATAACTTTTTTCCTATGGTCTATCAAAATTTGCATTTTTAAGAAACCGATAAATTGGTTAAATTATTTCTTCTTGCCTGTTACGCTTATTTTCATGTCATGTGTTCTTGCATTTTTTTCAGAAACTGAATTGCTCGTTTTTCCTGAGTCGAAAAATGGTTTTGTGGGAGTAGGAGTAATTCAGTATGTAAGTGTTATTCAAACTAGTGCACCATCTTTTTTGCTTTTTGAGGATTATCTAATTCCTGTGGCCTTGGTCGTTTTAATTATCTTTTCTTTAATTACTTGGGGGATAAGTCCTAAAACCTACTTGACTTTATTAACAATAGTTTTAGCTCCGTTTTTAAAAATTTTATTATATTTAATGGGTAAAAAAGATTGGTATTTAAAATTAAAACCGTTTAACAGAAAGAGATTATTTAAAAGGCAAAGTAAAAATTCTGGAAGAGTCACCAAAACAAAACGTTTTCGTGTAACTAATTCTAACTACGAACTACCTGAACTCAATCTTCTTGAAAATGGAATTGATACAAAAGATGTTTCCAGTGTAAACTTTGAGCATTCAAAAAGTCAAAGAGTTATGTTGGAAAATGTTTTGGAAGATTTCAATGTCAAAGGAGAAATTGTTTCTGTAAAACACGGTCCAATTGTTACTTTGTACGAATTAAAACCTGCACCGGGAACCAAGACATCGACAGTTATAAGTCTATCTGAAGATATAGCAAGATCGATGAGTTCTGTTTCATCCAGAATATCAGCTATTCCAGGTAGGGACGCTATTGGTATAGAAATCCCAAATAAAAAGATTGAAACTGTTTTTTTGAGAGAATTAATTGATAGCGATGAGTATCGAAATTTAAGTTTCAGTTTACCATTAGTTCTTGGAAAAAATATCTTAGGAAAGCCTGTAATTGTTGATCTGGCTAGTATGCCGCATCTGTTAGTAGCTGGCACGACCGGATCAGGAAAGTCTGTTGGTATAAATGCAATGATATTATCTTTATTGTATAACCTAAGTCCTGAGGAATGTAGATTTATAATGATAGATCCGAAAATGCTTGAGTTGTCCATCTATCAGGACATACCTCATCTCTTAACAGAGGTAGTTACTGATCCAAAAAAGGCTATTATTGCTCTCAAGTGGGCAGTAAAGGAAATGGAGAATAGATATCAGCTCATGTCTCAATTGGGTGTGAGGGATATAGAGTCTTATAATACTAGAGTAAAAACTGCTCTCGAAAAGGGTGAAGTAATTGAAAAAGAAATTCAAGTTGGGTTTGATCAAGATACAGGTAGACCGCTTTTTGAAAACACACAGGTTGAGTTGAAGATTTTTCCTAAAATAGTTCTTATTGTTGATGAATTAGCAGATCTAATGATTACTTCTGGAAGAGAAATAGAGGCTGCAATTCAAAGATTATCTCAGATGGCTCGTGCGGCAGGTATTCATTTAATTGTTGCCACACAAAGGCCATCAGTTGATGTGATTACTGGTACCATTAAGTCCAATTTTCCATCCCGGATTAGTTATCAAGTTACATCTAAAATTGACAGTAGAACAATATTAGGGGAGCAGGGAGGTGAGCAGTTACTTGGTAAAGGAGATCTTTTAATAACAATGATAGGACAAAAGCTATTAAGAGTCCATGGTCCATTTGTAAAAACACATGAAGTTGAATCAGTAGTAAAACACTTGAAAAGTCAGGGAGAACCTGAGTATTTAGATACAATTACACAAGACGAAAATAATGAGGTAACTAACTTGGGTTTGGGGTTAGACAACAAAGATGATTTATATAATCAGGCCGTTTCAATTGTTTGTAGGGAAAAGAAGGCGTCTACAAGTTTTATTCAAAGACATTTACAAATTGGGTACAATAGAGCAGCCAGAATTATTGAAAAAATGGAGAGTGATGGGATAGTGAGTCCTGCAAATCATGTAGGAAGAAGGGAAGTTTTAGTTGGAAAAGATAATTAAATTTATTCAAATATTTATTTTTTTGATTATTACAACTGCATTTGAAAAACAGCCAAAAGAAGTTCAAAAAATAATATCCTTTTTAAATAATTTAGAAACATTAAGTTCTGATTTCATACAAATTGATTCGAGAGGTGAAATCTTAAATGGTAAGATC
>CESW01053314.1_pt1 | contig 15997 bp, 16 predicted proteins | sample 531171 | NCBI WGS metagenome assembly CESW01 (sample SAMEA2621859, study PRJEB7988) | marine metagenome | biome: marine biome (ENVO:00000447); feature: surface water layer (ENVO:00002042); material: "saline water (ENVO:00002010), including plankton (ENVO:xxxxxxxx)" | depth 5 m
CTAGTAAAATAGTAGCTATTCAAGGAAACCATCCATCAAAGCTTAATCCTGTTACAGACACAACTATTTTCCTTGCCCATGAGATACAAAAAAGAAATTACAAAATTTTCTATTATGACCCTAAAGATTTATCTATAATAAAATCACAGGTTATAGCTGATGGTTTTTTTATTAAATTTGATTATAGAAAAAAAAAATTTTTTAAAATAATAGAATATCGAAAAATTAATCTTACAAAATGTAAATTTATCTTAGTGAGGCAAGACCCTCCGTTTAATCTTGAATATATTTCGACTACCTATATTTTAGATACTCTTAAAGATAAGGTAAAAATTATTAATGATCCAACCTCAATTAGAAATATCTCTGAAAAACTTTATTCAACAAAATACCTTAAGTTTATGCCTCAAACTATTTTTACACAAAGTATTAAAGAGGTAAGAAAATTTCTAAGATTATATAAAAAAGTTATTATAAAACCTATACATAATTTTAGTGGTAATGATATTCATTTATTAAATAAATTTAACCTAAAGTTAATTAAAAATTATATCCAGAAACATAATTTTATTATGTGTCAAAAATATTTACCAAAGATTTCTGAAGGTGATAAGAGGGTTTTTTTGATAAATGGTAAAGTTTGTGGAGTTATATCAAGAGTTCCTAAAAAAGGATCCTTTTTAAGTAATATGAGTAAAGGAGCTAAACCAATTAAAACTTCATTAACTAAAATTGAAATTAAAATATCTAAATTAATAGCTAAAGATCTAAAGAAGAAAAAGATTTTTTTTGCAGGAATAGATTTTATTGATCAAAAACTTAATGGTGATATTAATGTGACATCCCCTACTGGATTAAAAACTTTTTATGATTTAACTAAAATAAATCTTGCTAATACTTTCTGGAAAGAGCTAAAAGCTTGAGTAATTTCACCAATCAACAAAAAGGTTCGTTACTTGCCTTCATTGCAGTAATGTTCATTACTCCAGACTCTCTATTTATAAGATTATCAAATATTGATACTTGGGGCTTAGTTTTTTATAGAGGTATAATTCCTTTTTTTACCGTTTTTATAGGAATGCTTTTGATATATAAATTAAATTTTTTTAATATTCTTTTCTCAAGTGGATACCACGGAATTATTTATGTTATTACTTTTAGTATTACCAATATCACTTTTGTAGTTTCTATCCAAAATACAAATGTCGCAAATACTCTTGTTATGATAGCTACCGCCCCTATGTTGTCAGCAATTCTGAGTAGAATTTTTTTAAAGGAGCGACCTGATAAAAGTACATGGATATCTATAATTATAACCTTTTTAGCTATTTTATTTATTTTTTATGATTCTTTAGGAATTGGTAATTTTTACGGTGATTTCTTGGGTTTTATTACTGCCCTAGGTTTAGCTGTAGGGGCTGTTACAATTAGATCTGCTAAATCAAAAAATCTAGTTCCAGCAGCAGTAATTGGTAAGTTATTTGTAGCCATTTTTGCATTATTTTTTATTGAAAGCTTTATACTTGCTGAAAAGGATTTATTTATTGTTCCTTTAATGTGTATTCTTTGTGTTGCCATTCCTTTTGTTTTAGTAACGATTGCTCCAAGATTTATACCTGCTGCAGAGGTAAATCTATTCTTTTTATTAGAGACAATTATAGGTCCAATTTGGGTCTGGTTAATAATAAAAGAACAGCCAAGTATTGAAACATTAATTGGAGGAATGGTTATAATTTCAACGATTGCAATTCATTCTTATTGGAAGATTCGGAACACTTAGATTGTCACAATTAAGTCTTGATTTAATAATACATCACGCATAATAAGCACCATTTTAATGAACAAAGTTTTAAAAAATTCTTGGGCACTCTTTCTTGGCATGAGTTTCATAATGATGGCATATGGCTTTCAAGGATCTCTATTGGGTGTAAGAGCTGTTCAAGAGGAATTCACTTTAACAGCTACAGGCTTTATGATGTCAGGTTATTTTGTAGGATACTTTATAGGCGCTGCAACTATACCTAATATCATTTCTCGAGTTGGGCATATTAGAGTCTTTGCTGCATTTGCATCTTTGTCATCATTAGTTATTTTAATGCATTCAATAATGATTAGTCCATTAATATGGTTTTTGTTACGAGTGTTAACTGGAATTAGTATGGTTTGTATTTATACAGTAGCTGAAAGTTGGTTAAACGATAGATCAAGTAATAAAAATAGAGGTAGTGTTCTATCTGTATATATGGTTATTCTTTATGGATCTTTAGGTTTAGGAATGTTTTTACTAAATTTTAGTTCACCAAAAAATTTTGAACCTTTTATATTAATTTCGGTAATTACTTCATTAGCTTTAATCCCTATTTTATTGACAAAAAAAAAACCGCCCAATTTTAAAAAGATTAAAGTAATGACTCTTAAAGATTTATATGAAGCTTCTCCATTTGGTATGGTAAGTTCTTTTTTATACGGAATTGTCCAGTCTGCGTTATTTACTTTATTGGCAGTATACGCAACATCAATGAATTTTACTATTTTAGAGATATCAATAGTTACTTTCTTGTTGGCAATTTCAGGCGCGATAGCACAGTTTCCAATTGGAAAAATTTCTGACATTTATGATAGAAGAAAAGTAATTATTTTTTCTACATTTGGTGCAGCAATTTTTGCAATTTTTTCAATATTGGTATCTAGACAAATGTATTTACCTGAAGGATTAGCTACTAGTAAGACCTGGTTTTATATCTTTTTCATTTTATTTTCTTTTTGTAGTTTGCCTATGTTTTCACTAATACTTGCACATACAAATGATTATATTTCAAAAGAAAAATTTGTAGCAGCTGGTGCAGGCCTTCAATTTACTTTTGGATTTGGCGCAATAAGTGGTCCTTTTTTATGTTCAATAATTATGGATTTAGTCGGATCAAATGGATTTTTTATATTTTTGTTTTTTTTTCATTCTTTAATAGGTGTCTATGGAATATATAGAATGAAAATAAGACCAACGATAGATAATCCAGACTCACAATTTGTTGCTATGCCTCAAACAATTACGCCAGCAGGAATTGAATTAAACCCAACTACTGAACCTATTGAGGAACCAAGTAAAGAATAATTTAATAAGTTTAATTTAATTGATCTATACTTTTAGACATTTTAATTAAAACTTGATTTTTATTTAATATATCCGTTCTGATTAAAATAGCATCTTTAACTTTGATCAGAGGACTGTTTTTTCTCTTTTTATCCATTTGAGTTCTCTTAAAAAGAGATCTTTTTACACTATTTAATGGAACTTTTTTTTTTAAATCCAGCCATCTTCTATAACTTGCAATTTTAATATCGCATTTGAAATAAAAAGCCAAATCGTATTTTGGATTTTTTGATAGAATCTTGCTTGCTATATCTCTTCCTTCAACGCAAATCTTTTTATTTTTTTTTATAATCTTTTTTTGAAAATCGTTGATTATTTTTCTTATTTCTTTTTTTTTTGCTAAATCAGCCACATGATTACTTATTTCTTCTGTATGTAATCTTTGTTTACATATTGATCTATATGAAACTTTTCTGAATTTTTTTTTTAAAAAAGAAATAGAATTTTTAGGATTTTTTTTGATTATTTCTTTACTAGCATATCTATAAAGTAATCCTGAATTGACTAATAATAATTTATATTTTTTTGATATAAGTTGAGCTGCAGTACTTTTTCCACTGGCTGACTCTCCGTCACAAGCAATTATTAATTTATTAAACTTTCTCACTTAAGTTTAATAATGTTTAGAAACATTTATTGCAAAAAAAATTATTTAAAATTTTACTAATTATACAAATAATCACTTACAGGTTGAAACTCAAAATAAACACAAAAAAAAATAATTTAAATAGTTAATCTTGAAACATGATCAATTCTTTGTTCAAATACTACTTTTAGAAATGACCCGTAAAAACAAATTAAAAAACAAAGCAAAAAAAATTAGATCCAAAAAAAATGGTGGATTAGCTAAAATAGCATCAATAACAACTAAGTCATTAAGTAGCGCTATAACTAACTTCAAAAAAAATCAAGAATTAAAGAAAATAAAAGAGATTAAATTAAAAAAACTTCAAGAAAATAATGATCTTATTAAAGAAAAAAAAGAATTAAAAATTTGGGAAGAAAAGTTAAGAAAAGATAACAATAAGTTAAAATTAAAAGAAGATGAGTTAAAATTTAAAGAAAAAGAAATTAAGTCTAGAGAAGATCAATTAAAAAGTGAAAGTGACAGATTAATTAGCAAAGATCAGAGTTTAATTTTACAAACGAATGATTTGAGAGATAAGGAAAAAAATTTAAAATTAAAGGAAGAAGAGCAGAAGAGAAAGGATATTGATTTAAAAGTCAGAGAAGAGGAACAAAAAAATCTAGAATTAAAAGAAAAAAGAAAAAAAGAACGAACATTAAAACTAATAAAAGAAGAAGAAGAAAAACAAAAAGAGTTAGAATATCTCAAGATAAAGGAATGGGAAGAAAAATTTGATAGAGAACAGAAAGCTAGAGAACATCGTGAAAATCTCAGAGAACAAAGGCTGAGACAGAAAGAGTTAGAAAAATTAAGATCATTAGATGAAAAACAAAAACTTGTAGACAATAATTATACTTCTGGATTAGAAAATTTTGAAATAAATAAAAATAAAGAGAACTGAAATTTTTAATTTTATTGTTTTGGAAAATAATCCTCAAGATTACCTTCTCTATAAATATCTGCTGTACAACAATGAAGTCCACCTCCAAAAGCATAAGCATCTCTTAATTCAACTGGTATTACTTCCATTCCAAGTTTATCTAATTGCTCTGCTTGATATTTTTCACTTTTTTCTACACAAACAGTTTTTGGATCTAAAACTAAGACATTCATAGATAACCATACTGATGAATAACAAAGTGGAGGTGGTTCATTATGTGCAGGTTGTGCTGCATCTATAATTTCCCAACCATTATTCTCAAATAGTTTTCTTTGTTCCTTTGGAAGTTTTCTTTGAGGATTATTTATTATCAAGCCTTCTTTAATAGGTGTAAAAGTAGCATCAATATGAATTGGATAAGGATCTCCTGGAAAATTTACTATATGCACTCTATGATCTTTATAATGTCTTTTTAGCCAATCTATTCCTTTTAAGTTTGTTGTAAAACCATGTTGAACAACAAGATCTTTACCAAATCTTAAAACATCAGCTGCATCAAACAGTGCCTCCTCTTCAGTTGTAACAAAAAATTTATCCTCAGTCCATTTTAATCTTTTTTGTATCCCTATTTTTTCCGACAAATAATCCTTTCGGTAATCAGCGTCTGTTAATCTAGGTTTAGGAGCTGACTCGTGTCTCATATTTGGATCTAAATTGAAATATTCTTTTAATAATGGTCTATAACATAAATATTCAAACCATCTACAACGGTAACTCATAGTTGCTTCCAAAATTTCATTACCTACTGTAAGCAATACATCTCTTGGAGGCATACAGCCAAACATAGTTTCTGCTTCCCAATCTGGCGTAGATATCTTTTGATTAAAGTTTATTGTTGTTGGTCTATCAACCCTTATGCCTTTTTTAATTAGGATGTTTGAAAAATCGTCTAAAAGTTGATTAGCCTTATCAACAGTATCCTTGGTTCTTGGACCAAACTTACCTTTCATATCTGAATTTTCTGGAACCTTTGCATCCAATGCAGGTTCTGGGGCTGGAATACACGTTCCATCTGCTCTTCCAACTATTACATGTTTAAGTGGATCCCACTCATTCCAGCTATTAACAACTGTCTTTTTATTCTGCATAACGTTTTAATTTAATGCGATGTATCTTTTGTTCCATCTCATTATGAGGCTGTAATATATGAGAGAGATGAAAAGGAAGAACCCTCCAGTTATAGTGAAAGATGACGGCACTTCATTTATACCAAATAATGGTAACCAAACCCAAAAAATACCTCCTACAACTTCTGTCAAAGATAACAAAGTAAGTTCAGCAGCTGGAATAGCTTTAGAGCCAATTGAGTATAAAATTAGACCCAGACATACTAAAATACCATGAAGTGAAAACATTGAACTGTTATAACTGGACGAAAAAAAAGGTTGTTGTGTAATTAATATTATAAGCCCAGCGAAAACAAAACAAAATAGACCTGCTAAAGCAACTGTTGTAAATTTAGGTGTTTCTTTTCTCCACCTAAGAGTGACAGAAAACACTGAAAAACCTATGGAAGATGTAATACCAAAAAGAAATCCTATCAAAGAATTTTTCTCAGTATTACCGACTGCCATTATAATTATACCAACTGTAGCTAGAAAAATTGATATCCACACATTTAAAGAAATTTTTTCTTTTAAAAATACATAAGCTAAAATAGCTGTGAAAAAGGGCATTGCAGCTAAACACAATAACGTGATTGCCGCACTAGTATTTGTAATTGAATAAATAAATGAAATCATAGCAATTCCTAGTCCACAACCACCAATTATTCCTGATCTTCCAACCTTTTTATAGTTTTTGTAAAAATTTATTCCCTCTTCGAAATACAAATATAAATTAAGAATTATAAATATTGTCAATCCTCTACCAAATATATATTGCCAAGGTACCATATGAGGATTATCCATATATCTTACTACTAGTGGACCAAAGGACCAAAGAATGCCTGCAAATAAAACTATTGGAATAGCTATTTTTTCATTTTTAAATTCGATCATAAATAAATGTTTAATTGTTATTACTTTGAACTACAACAAAAATTCAATCTTTAATAACAAAATTTTATTTGACTAATTTGAGAAAGAATATTCAACTTTTTAAAAATATAAGTATATTAAGAGCCTAATTAGTGTATTTCATTGGACTATTAAAAGTTAAATTAATTAAATAAATATGGATTTGCAAATAATAAAAATTGCTGAGGATACTAATAATAATAAACTTATAAAAAATCATACACACAATTCTAAATTGAAGAATCCTTTGTGTGGAGATCATATAGAAATAAGACTAATTATAAAAAAAGATAAGATAGCCAGCTTTAGTTATGAAGAAAAGTCTTGTATCTACTGTAAAGCATCTGCAAGTTTATTGTCAAAAATTTCAATTAACAAACATATTCTTAAAATTAGTAAATTATGTAATGATGCAGAAACCTTCTTTGATGGAAATGAAAAAATCTTTAAAAGAAAATGGCTTATTTTAAATAAATTATTCAAATCTAAAAATTCATTTCGCAAGGAGTGTATTTTATTACCTTTTAAAGCTTTAAAAAAAATTGTATCTAATTAATCTTTATGAATAATATCAAACAATCAATTATAGCTGGTTTCTTTTCTATAATTACAATAAGTATTCTAACTTTTTTGACTTATAAAACTGAACTTGGTGTATTTTTGATTGCATCCTTTGGATCATCCATGGTCTTGCTTTTTGGATATCCTGAAAGCCCCTTTGCTAAACCAAAAAATATTTTTTTTGGTCATCTTTTAACATCCGCAGTAGGAATTATTTTTTTAAATTTCGTACCTTTGCCTATATATATTGTATTACCATTAGCAGTTGGATTTGGTGTTGCTTTAATGATATTTTTTAATGTAACTCACCCCCCAGCCGGAGGAAATCCAATTATTGTAATTGTAGGTAGCGTTTCATTGGACTATTTGTTTAGTCCGGTAATTACAGGTTCAATTATTATTATAATTTTTGGTATAATAATTAATCGATATATCCTTAAAAAAACGTACCCAAGTTCAAAATAATTTATTTGCTAGCCTCTTCAAAATAATGTTAGATGCTTTAAAAAAAATTATTTTTTTTTATAAACATTGGAGAGTAAATGAAAATATTATGTATACTTTATGATGACCCTAAAGGAGGCATGCCCAAGTCTTATCCTCTTAAAGATCTTCCAAAATTAGAAAAATATCCCGATGGTATGACCTTACCTTCGCCTAAAGGAAGAGATTTTATACCTGGTGAATTATTAGGATGTGTTTCAGGTGAATTAGGATTGAGAAAGTTTTTGGAAAAAAATGGACACGAATTAGTTGTTACTAATAGTAAAGATGGTGAGGGATGTGAAGCTGATAAACATATTATTGATTCTGATATAGTAATATCACAGCCTTTCTTCCCATATTATCTAACTAAAGAGAGGATTGCTAAAGCTAAGAATCTTAAAATGGCTATTACAGCAGGTATTGGATCAGATCATGTTGATTTACAAGCAGCTATGGATAATAAGATAGATGTTGTTGAGGTCACTTTTTGTAATTCAAGATCGGTAGCAGAACATATAGTAATGATGATAGTATCAATGGTAAGAGACTATCACAATCAGCATAAAATTGTTAATAATGGTGGATGGAATATTGCAGATGCTGTTCAAAGATCATACGACGTTGAGGGGATGCATATTGGAACAGTGGCAGCAGGACGTATTGGGCTTGATGCATTGAGAAAAATGAAACCTTTTGATGTTCATTTACATTACTTTGATAGACATAAATTGCCTGATAGTGTTGAGAAAGAACTTAATCTAACTTTTCATGAGTCAGTAGAGTCAATGGTGAAAGTTTGTGACGTAGTTACAATAAATTGTCCTCTTCACCCTGAAACTGAAAATTTATTTGATGAATCTATGATTAGTAAAATGAAAAGAGGTGCTTATATAGTTAATACGGCAAGAGGTAAAATTTGTAATCGGGAGGCAATCGCGAAAGCTTTAAAAAGTGGTCAACTAAGTGGTTATGCTGGGGATGTTTGGTTCCCACAACCTGCTCCTAATGATCATGTTTGGAGAACAATGCCAAATCATGGGATGACACCGCATACATCAGGAACATCATTATCAGCTCAAGCAAGATATGCTGATGGAGTAAGGGAAATTTTAGAATGTTTTTTTGATGGTAAAGAAATAAGAGATCAATACCTGATTGTAAAAAATGGACAATTGGCAGGAATGGGTGCCCATTCTTACAGTAAAGGATCAGCTACTGGTGGATCTGAGGAAGCAGCTAAATATAAGAAAAAATAATGAATTTTGTATTTTGTTAAAAGTAGCTATTTTATGTAGCTACTTTTAGCATTATGGACTTGAGTTATTTTTTTTGTATATGATCTTAAATGAAAATTTTTTTCATACTAATTTTAAATTTTATATTTATTAATTTTGGTATAGCAGGCCAAACAGATAGAGCATATTTTGCTGGTGGTTGTTTTTGGTGTGTAGAAGAGTCTTTTGAAAAATTAAAAGGTGTTGAAGAAGTAATTTCTGGATACTCAGGTGGTATTACTGAAAATCCTACATATAAAGAGGTGACTTATGGTAATACCGGTCATTTTGAAGTTGTTGAAGTTATTTATAATAAAAAAATAATATCATACGAAAAATTACTTGATAATTTTTGGGTAAATATAGACCCATTTGATAATCAAGGACAATTTTGTGATAAAGGATACAGCTATAGGTCAGTGGTATTTTATAGAAATGATCAAGAAAAAGAATTAATAGAAATAGATATAAAAAATATAGAGGAAAAATTTAATAAAAAGGTTGTGACATACCTTAGAAAATTTGAAAAATTTTTTAAAGCAGAAAATAATCATCAAAATTTTTATAAAGTTAAATTTGAAAATTATTTAAGATATAAAAAAGCATGTAAAAGAGAAGAAACCTTAAAAGATATTTGGGGTGATTAAGTAAGATGAAAAATCATATTAATTGGAACTTTGACAATTCGTATTCAAAATTACCAGATAGTTTTAAGGAGAATATTGAACCTTTTGCAGTAAAAAATCCGAAGTTGATAATTTTAAATTACAATTTAGCTTCTGAATTAAATTTAAACTTTTATAACGTTGAAAAGGATGAATTATCCGAGTTATTTTCAGGAAATAAGCTACCTGATGGGAGTAACTCTATTGCTCAAGCATACGCTGGCCACCAATTTGGACATTTCACTATGCTAGGTGATGGAAGAGCAACATTAATTGGTGAACATATTACAAATCAAAATAATCGGTATGATATTCAATTTAAAGGTTCAGGTAAAACTAGCTTTTCTAGAAATGGTGATGGTAGAGCAGTTTTAGGGCCTATGTTAAGAGAATATATTATTAGTGAAGGAATGCATAACTTAAATATACCAACTACAAGAAGTTTAGCAGTCGTTAGAACAGGTGAAGAAGTTATTAGAGAAAAACCATCACAAGGTGCAATTCTTACTAGAGTTGCCTCAAGTCATATTAGAGTAGGAACTTTCCAATATATTGCAGCCAGACAGAGAAAAGATGAATTAGAAATATTAGTAGATTATGTAATAGATAGGCATTATCCAAAACTAAGAAATTCAGAAAATAAAATAATAGATCTTTTGACCGCAGTATTAGAAAAACAAGTTGATCTCGTTATCAACTGGATGAGAGTAGGTTTTATTCATGGTGTAATGAATACAGACAATATGAGTATTTCAGGCGAGACGATTGATTATGGCCCGTGTGCTTTCATGGATATTTATGATCCAAAAACTGTTTTTAGTTCCATTGATCGAATGGGTAGATATGCTTACTGTAATCAACCTGTTATTACTAAGTGGAATTTAGCTCGATTTGCAGAATGTTTAATACCATTAATAAATACTGATGAGAATAAGGCAGTTAGTTTAGCTTCAGAAATAATTAATTCATTTGAAAAAAAATATGAGGAAAGGTGGCTTAATATGATGAGAAATAAAATAGGCTTATTAAAATCTGAAGAAAATGATAAATTTCTAATACTAGACTTATTAACTTGGATGCATCAAAAAAAAGCTGACTATACAAATACTTTTTGTTTTTTGATGGGTAAAAAAATTCAAAAAGATAAAATTTTCGAAAATAGTGATTTTCTTAATTGGATAAAAAGATGGGAAAAACGATTGAAATCTGAAAATAGAACATCTGATAGAAATTTAGAATTAATGAAATCTTCTAATCCACTTGTTATTCCAAGAAATCACAAAGTAGAAGAAGCACTCAAAGCGGCAGAAGAAGACAATTTTAAACTATTTAATCAATTGACAGAAATTTTAAAAAATCCATACCTTAATCAAAAAGATATTATTGATTACCAGGTTTCACCTAATTACAATGAAAAATATCAAACATTTTGTGGAACTTAATTTAAAGAACGTAAGGTTCAGGTCTTGCATCATTACCTAGCACTCTTTCAACAGCCATATTAGAAATATCAATTGATTGATAAGCACCAGTCGTAATTAATTCTGTTAATGCTCTTCCGATTCCAGGTGCTTGCATAAGTCCTCTTCCAGTAAAGCCAGTAGCCAGATAAACATTTTCAAATTTAGGGTGTTTTCCAACAACAGCATTATTATCAAGTCTATTGCAATCATAATAACCAGCCCAACCACCAGTTAATTTAAGCTCTTCCATTGCAGGTATTCTTTGAGCTAAAGCTGGCCATACTAATTCTTCAAAATCTTCCCAAGCTGGTTCAAGATCTTTTGCATCAAAAACTGATTTTGGTGATCCAGCTAAATATTCCTTACCTTCTGGCCTCCAGTAAACTCCGGTTGTTAAATCCCCTGTTAAAGGCATTTCTGGAATATGTTTTGGGCATTTAACTCTAAATACAGTATGTTTTTGTGGCTCAACTGGAATATCTTCTAAAAGTTCTTTAGTCCAGCACCCTGCTGCAGAAATAATTGTTTTTGCTTTTATGTCTGAAAGAGTTTTAACCTCACCTTTTACAAATTCAGCTCCTAATTCTATAGCTTTACTTTTTAAAGCGCCATGAAACATAAATGGATCAATCCATCCTTCGCTTTGGTCATCTGTGAAAGTTGCTGTTTCAATACCATCACTATTTATGTAAGGAAAAAAATTTATCAAATCAGATCCTCTAATATTTTTTGTTCCAGCATCACAAGCTTTATGGTTCTCTAAGGCTTTATATTGCTCCTCTGCGTGTTCAGGTCCAAACATTAATAAATATCCGTTGGTCACCATACTTGCTGTTGGCTTGGGATTTTTTTCAGTTTTGAGAAGTTCTGGGATTTGAAATATAAATTCCCTTGCAAACTTACCTAGCATAATATTTTCTGTTTGGAAAAACTGTCGTCTGAAACCTCCTAATGACAATGGGAATGAAGCTGTTTTATATGAAGGATCTCTCTCGATAACTTTTACTTTTCTACCTTCTTTAGACATGAAATATGCTGTTGCTGTACCTATAATTCCTCCACCAACTATAACAACATCATCCATATTTAATTTAAAATAAGTAAATTTAAATTTAGAAATAGTGCATAGGCAGTCCAAAGTAAATAGGGAATCATCAAGTAAAAACTAAGTAAATTGACACGTCTAAATCTTTGAATAAGAATAGTTATCAAAAAAATTAATATTATAAGTACGACAAGAGCTAAGAAAATCTGATGTAAACCAAAAAAAACAATACTCCAAGTTGTATTAAAAACTATATGAATGAAATAAATATAAATAGTGTTTATGTCTCTTTTATTACTATGCCAAAAAAGCCAAATCGCCATAGTCATCATAAAGTATAAAGTTATCCAAATTGGAGCAAAAATCCAATCTGGTGGGTTATAATTTGATTTGATTAATTGTGAATACCAAGGTTCTTTAGAGCTTGTTGTTACTATTCGCCCAACAAATGAAGCTGAATACGTTATAAAAAAAAATAGAACAAATGATAAAAATTTGTTTTTTAACATATAAGTATTATACATCAGGATATGATTAATAAAAAAACTATTTGGATAACTGGTGGTAGCACAGGTATTGGAAAAGCACTAGCAATTAAATTTGCCAGCAAAGGATGGAATGTAGCTATTTCTGCACGAAGAGAAAATCTTCTCAATGAGATTTCTAATAATGAGGAAAATATTCATGGGTTTCCTTTAGATGTAACAGATAAACAAAAATGTAAAAAAGTATTTGATCAAATTAAAAACAAATTTGGAAATATTGATATTTGTTTCTTTTCAACTGGAACTTGGGATCCCAAAAAAGAAAAAGATATTGATTTAGATCAAATTGAAAATGTATTTAAAGTAAATTTTTTCGGTACTTTAAATAGCATAAAAGCTGTTGAAGAATATTTTAAAAACAAAAAAAATGGTACTATTTGTATTGTTTCGTCTATAGCAGGTTATAGAGGTTTACCTAATTCTACCGGTTATGGTCCGTCGAAATCTGCTTTAAACAATTTAGCTGAAAGTTTATATTTTGATTTTAAAAGGTCGAATGTTCGTATTTGTTTAGTTAGCCCTGGATTTATTAAAACACCTATGACGGATAAAAATGATTTTAAAATGCCTTTTTTAAAAACTACTGATTATGCAGCAGAAAAAATTTATGATGGTTTGATAAATAAAAATACTTTTGAAATTCATTTCCCAAAAGCTCTTACAGTAACACTAAAAATACTAAGTTTTTTACCAAGTAAAATTTATTTTGGATTAGTAGGAAAAATGACAAAACATCAAAAAAAAAATTAATCTTTAACAAATACAACAGTCAATTCTGCTACTTTAAACCCAAATTTAGTCATTATTGCTCTATTAATTGCAACACGATCATCTTGTTTGAAAATCCAATCATCAAAAGTAATTTTAATTTCTTTACCTTTAACTGGTACTAATAATACATACTCAAACTTAAAAGCTGAACCATAAGAATATCCTTTTGCTTTTCCCACAACATCGCCTGCTGTACCTTCATAATTATTCTCATCAATTTTTGTAATTTGCCATTGTCTATTTTGAACTTCACCGTCATCCCAATTAAATTTTTCATCAAGTATCAATTTTTTGCCATCCCATTTTCCATTTAAATCAGCTGAGAACTGTCTTGTAACTTTACCAGATCTATTTTGAAGTACCCCCCAAGCCTTTACATTTCCTGATAGATAATTTTCTATAATAAGTCTTGGTTCTTTATTTTTAAAATCTTCAGGTTTCATAGAACTATTATTTGAACAACTTGTAATTAAGAATAATGTAATTATCAATAAAATTGAGTTGATCATTTTTGTTTTAAACATATTTATCCTTTGATTCTTATTTATTTTGAATTGAAAATTGTATCAGATCAATATTTTTAGATTTAAATCCAGCCTCACAATAAGATAGGTAAAACTCCCACATTCTTTTAAACGTCAAATCAAAACCCTGATTTTTAATAAGATCCCATTTTCTATTAAATTCGTTTTTCCAGATTGCTAATGTATTTGCATAATGATCAGCATAGGAGTCATAAGATTTAATTGTTAAACCATTTTCTGAAACATATTTATTCAAGCTATTTTTGCTTGGAAGAAATCCCCCTGGAAAAATATATTTTTGAATAAAATCTTGTTTAGTTTTGTATCTATCAAATAAATTATCATCTATTGTTATTGCTTGAATAGCTGCCTTTCCATTTGTAGATAAATTTTTCTTTATAGTTTTAAAATAACTTTCCAGATAATTTTGTCCTACTGCCTCTATCATCTCAATGGAGGCTATTGAGTTATATTTATTTTTTAAATCCCTGTAATCTTTAATTTCAATATTTACTTTTTCATTTAAACCACATTTGTAAATTCTTTTTTTTGCATACTCGAATTGTTTTTTTGAAATAGTAATGCAATCTAGTTTTACGTCATATTTTTTTCCCAGATATTCAGCAAAGCCTCCCCATCCACATCCAATTTCTAAAACTCTATCACCATTATTTGGTCTTATTAAATCAATCATTTTTTGATATTTATTATTTTGAGCATCAGAAAGATCTTTGGTATTTTCATTAAAAATTCCACTCGAATAAGTCAAAGTTTCATCAAGCCATAATGAGAAGAAATCATTGCCCAAGTCATAGTGTTTCGCAATGTTTTCTTTACTTCTATTTTTTGTATTTTTTATAAATATGCTCTTGAAAAAATTTATAATTGAAAAATCTAGTAAACCTGAAAACTTGTAAATAATCTTAATATTTCGCGCAGTTATTTCTATTAAATTAGATAAATTATCAGTTTCAAATTCTCCTCTCATATAAGACTCGGCAAAACCAATACTGCCACCTTTAATAAGATTTAAAGAAAAATTTGGTTTTTTAATTATTAATTTTGCTTTTAAATCATCTTGAGGGTTGCCTAATTTGAAAATTTTACCTTGATAATTTGTAATTTCTAGATACCCAACATTTATACCGGTCAGTATGTTAAAAATAATTTTATCTGCAAATTTGTATAATGCCATTAATTCTCAAAAGATATATTGTTTAAAATTTTAAATTTTCTTTTGACAAACTTTATTCCTTTAGCCCATAATTTAAACGCTTCAAAATGTATCGCTGCAATAATTTTAAATGTCATTAGAGGATGTTTTAAATAAGATTTAATTAACTCTGAAGTTGTAAAATTTGTTTTCTTTCCATCTTGTGAAGCATATAATATCTTTTCATTTAATTGATATTGATCTATTACGATTGAAATCTTGTCTGCAGGTTTTAAAATTTTGAAAAAATAATTGCAATTCATCTCAATAAATGGCGATACATGAAGTTTTTTTTTACAATTATGTTGTAATAAATTGTCATTTTTCACTTTAAAGAAATAAGTATGTTGTTCACCAAAAGTATTTTTGACTTCATATAATATTGATATTAGATCATTATTCGTGTCATACACATAAAAAACACTTAAGGGATTAAAAACATATCCAAATATTCTCGGGTAACATAAAAGTTTAATTTTAATATTTTCATATCTGATATTTTTTTGTCTAAGATTTTTTTTTACCCAATTGATTAATGGTGCACCATCTCTATCGCCATGATCTTTATCAAAAAAACTTATTAAATTAAACTTATTGTATGAAAAAAAGTTAATTGTTTTATCCAACTTTTCTAATTCAGAAAGATCAATTAAAAGTGAAAATACCTTATATTTAAAGAAATGTATTTTCGGTTTAAATCTTTTATGAATTAC
>CESW01117771.1_pt1 | contig 15984 bp, 14 predicted proteins | sample 531171 | NCBI WGS metagenome assembly CESW01 (sample SAMEA2621859, study PRJEB7988) | marine metagenome | biome: marine biome (ENVO:00000447); feature: surface water layer (ENVO:00002042); material: "saline water (ENVO:00002010), including plankton (ENVO:xxxxxxxx)" | depth 5 m
GCGCTTAATCTGAATTTTTCAATTTGCTCATTAATTGATAAGTCTTTCTCTATATAAAGACCTGAAGATGGAATGTATGCCTCTGGTTGATAATAGTCATAATATGAAACAAAATATTCTACTGCATTATTTGGAAAAAAATTTTGAAATTCTGTATAAAGTTGAGCAGCTAGGGTTTTATTATGAGCTAAAACTAATGTTGGTTTTTTAATTTTTTGGATAACATTAGCCACTGTAAATGTTTTTCCAGATCCAGTAACTCCTTGAAGAGTAACATGATTATGATTATTATTGAATGAGTCAGCTATGCTTTTTATGGCATTAGGTTGATCTCCAGTCGGTTTAAAGTCTGATGTAAGTGAAAAGCTCATTAATCTATGTAATTATCATCAATATTTGTTTAATCAATTTTATCACTTATATTGAAAATATTGGTGGGAGGTTCTTTGGGAACTTTACCAATTGAATTAATAATAAAATATTTACTATTATCTGTAATAAAATCTCCAACTTCATATAATTCAATAAAAAATGTCCAATAATTCAGAAAGTCATAAATAAAAATAAGTTTATCATTTTTTGAAATAAAAAAGTTTGAAATTGGAATATTATCCATTATTTCATCTTTATCATCAATTTTAAAAATTTTAATTTCGTCAAGTTGTTCCCAATTATCATCTGTGTTATGGAATGTAGATATCTCATGTGAATCAAACCCAAATTCAGTTGAAATTATTTGACTGAACTCAAAAAGTGAAGTACTTGAGTCGATTACTATGTCTCTAAGCACATCTTCTTCAACATTTAGTATAATTCTAAATTTTAGATGCATTTTTTGAAATATTGTACAATAGTAAAAAATAAAATTGAATACCAATAATCAGTGTTGAAATTAATAAATGTATTGGCTGTGTCGTGAATGGAAAATGAAAATAGTACATAATTATTCCTGAAACAATTTGTAAAAAAATTAAAAAGTTTACAATGTATATCAATCTTGATTTTAACCCAATTTTAATAGCTTTAATAAAAATAACACTATTTACAATAATTATTGACCAAGAAAAACTTCTGTGAAAGTTAAATGTACTAGTTATATTTTCAACCCATTTTTCCTTTTCTAAATAATTGAATAAGTCCATTTTAATATCTATAAACTTTCTAACTTCCGTTCCAGTAATTATTTGAATTATAAGTAGTGCGATTGATAATAATACTAATAATGAGATATTTTTTGATATTTTAAATCTTCTCTTTTTAATATTTGAAATTGCTAAAATAGAAAATAGTATAAATAATAAGACTATTGCCATCAGCATATGTACAGTAATAGTATTTGCAGTAAGGTTACTATCAACAACAGTTTTACCAAGCCAGGCCTGAAAAAGAATTGCAATTAAAGCTAAAAATGATAATCCTGTAATTAATATTTTTGTTCTAAAAAATTTTAATGAACTGAAAAATAATATTAAGACTGATAAACCAGCAAGAGCTCCAATAAGTCTATTTATGTATTCAATCCAAGTATGATTCACATTAAATTTTGAGTAATCATGTTTAGTATAATTACTCCAATTTAATGCATCAAATTTATCTTTTGATTTAAAGCTGTAATTAGCATAAAATAATTTTTCATTAATAATAATTATTTGATTTTTATTGTAATTAAAATTTGATTTCCAGTCTAGTTGGGATCTTTCTGTTGGTGGAATTAAAAATCCAAAACATTTTGGCCAATCCGGGCAGCCCATGCCACTTCCAGTCATTCTCACTATTCCTCCAGCTAAAATAACCAAATAGACTATAATTATTGATATACTTGCGGTCTTGTTTAGATTATTCATTTTTCTAATCCTATTGATTGTCCTATCTTCAACATTAAGTTAAATGCTTCATCAAAATCATTTTTAATTTCACCATCTAAAATAGCATTCTTGATCTTTTCCTTAATTATTCCAATCTCTTTACATGGTTTAATTTTATAATGATTCATTATAATTTCACCAGTTACTGGAGGTTGAAAGTTTCTAATATTATCTCTTCCCTCTACATCTTTAATTTTTTTTCTTACAACCTTAAAATTATTTTGATATTTAATAAACTTTTTTTGATTTTTTGTAGTAATATCTGCCTCGCATAAAACAAGTAAATCCTCAATTGAATCGCCTGCATCATATATAAGTCTTCTAACTGCAGAGTCTGTAACTACGTCATCTGAAATTATAATTGGTCTTGAGCTCATCATTACTATTTTTTGGACATATTTAAGAACTTCATTTTGTGGTAGGTTTAATCTTTTAAATATAATTTTTATCATTTTTGAACCTACATATTCATGGCCGTGAAATGTCCATCCAATTTTGTTATCAAATTTTTTGGTAGGAGCCTTTCCAATATCATGAAGAAGTGCAGCCCACCTTAGCCAAATATTTTCTGTATTCTTAGAGATATTATCTAATACCTCGAGAGTATGATAAAAATTATCTTTATGAGTTTGCCCTTCAACTTCTTCAACTCCTTTTAAATCAATTAATTCTGGTATTATAAATTCAAGTAGATTTAAACTTTCTAAATTTTTAAATCCAATAGACGGACTTTCAGTTAAAAGTATCTTATTAATTTCATCAGATATTCTTTCTGGAGACAGAATCTTAAGTCTATTTGCATTTTTTTTAATTGATTTTTGAGTATTTATATCAATATTAAATTTTAACTGTGATGCAAACCTTACTGCTCTTAACATTCTTAAGGGATCATCTGAAAAGGTTTTATCTGGTTCATTGGGTGTCACAATAATTTTTTTCGAAATATCCTCTACAGCACCAAAAGTGTCAACTAATTCCCCAAAATTTTCTTTGTTTAGTTTTATTGCAAGAGTATTTATTGTAAAGTCTCTTCTGAGTATGTCATCAAAAAAATTTCCAGATTTAGTGCTTGGATTCCTACTGTCCTTTGAGTAGGATTCTTTCCTTGAACCAACAAATTCAATTTGAAAATCTTTATATGATATCATTGCTGTACCATACCTTTTAAAAGTTCTAATTTTCTTAACTGGATTTAATTTTTGTTGTATATGTTTTGCTAATTCAATTCCTGATCCTACACACATTATATCGATATCTTTTTTTATATCTCTATTAAGAATTATATCTCTAATGTATCCTCCAACAATATATGTTTCAACTGACAATTCATCTGCTGCTAAGGAAATAATCTTAAAGATATCATCAGTCCTCAAAAAATTTAATATATCATTTTTAATATTGTTCATCTGAGTTTAATAAAACAATCATTTTCATAGTTATACTTTAAAATTCTTGATGATAAATTGCAATGTTTATTTTTTTCAAGCTGTACTACATATCCGACATTCGCTTTTATTATAGGATCAATATCATTAAAATTAACAGGTACCTTATATCCAGAAAAGTTAGCAGAAGTAGAAACAATAGGTCTACCTAAAGCTTCAATTAGTTTTATGCAAAAATTGTTTTTTGGAACTCTAAATGCTACAGAGTTATTATTACCTAAGATAAAATTTGAAATTTTTTTTGGATTATTAAATATAAATGTGGTAGGAGATTCTTCTGATATCTGTTTACATTTATCAATTTCATCAATATCTGCATAATCCTTAACCATTTCAAAACTTGAAGCCAAACAAATTAGAGGATTTGAATAATCTCTTCTTTTAATTTTAAATATCTTTTTCGTAGCATTATCAGATGATGCATCACACCCAATGCCCCAAAGAGTATCTGTAGGATATAAAATTGTTTTACCTAATTCTAGCGCACTTAGCGCATTTTTTAATTCATTATCCAATTTTTGATAATTTTACATGTAAAAGTATTGAAATTAATTCTAAAGATCTTTAATTAAAATTTTCAAAAAGTTAGAATCTTGTTAAATAATCAACAAACAAAATATATTGGTATTGACTATGGAAAAAAGAGGACAGGTATCTCAATTTCTGATTACAATAAAAAAATATCTTTTCCATACATGACAGTTAAAACAATTAATCTTCTTAAATGTTTAAATGATTTAACAAAAAAAGAGAAAATTGAAAAAATAATTATAGGTAAACCTTTTAAACTCAATAACCAAATGCATGCTTTAGAAAATGATATTGTAAATTTGATAAAATCAATAAAGAATTCCTTTCCAGAAATAACTATTCATAGAGTTGATGAAAGATTTACATCAAAAATTTCACTTAAAATACTAAACCAATTAGAAACTAGGAAAAAAATTCGAATGGATAAGAAAGTTATAGACAAAATTAGTGCATCTTTGATTCTTGAATCATATTTAAACAAAATAATAAAATGATACGTCCAATAGTTGCATATGGAGATCCAGTTTTAAAGAAAAAAGCTGAACAAATTATTACAAATGATCCAAATGAATTAAAATCGCTCATAACAGATTTATGGGAAACTATGTATAATGCAAAAGGTGTTGGTATTGCTGCGCCTCAAATTGGAGTTTCTAGATCAATCTTTGTTGCAGATTTTTCTTTTTTTAAAGAAGAAGAAAATTTCTTTGAAGATGAATTAATAAAATTGAAACAAGTATTTATTAATCCGTCTATTAAGGAAAATGGAGAAGATTTTAATTATCCAGAAGGATGTTTAAGTATACCAAATATTTCAGAAGATGTTGTTCGAAAGAGCAGTGTAAAAATTAATTTTTTAGATGAAAATTTATTATCACAAGAAATAAATTGTTCTGGAATTATAGCGAGAGTGATTCAGCATGAATATGATCATCTTCAGGGAATTTTATTCACTGATAAACTTTCCTATAAGAAAAGAAAAGAAATAAAAGAAGAACTTAACTCAATATCAGTTGGTGATGTAGAAGTTAAATATAAAATGAGTTTCTTAAATAAGTTGGACTAAACTTTTTCTATTTTCTTAAGCTTGTCTCTCCAAAAATCTATCTTTTTTTCAATAGATTCAATTTTAGTTGAAACATTCTTAAATAATGGATTATCACTACTTGAATTTGAGAAATACTCTAAATTATTTTGGAACTGATTTGATTCAACTTCAAGATCGGATATTTTCCTCTTAATATTTTGAATCTTTTTATTTATCTCATTAGAATTTGTTTTAGTTAATTCAAGTTCAATGTCAAACATTAAATTATCTTTTTCATTTTTATCGATTTCTAATGGCTTTATAATTGATATGACTTTTCTTAAAAGACTATTATTAAGAGTATTTGTAGAATTTAAATTAAGCTCACCTATTTCATTATAACTTTTAATTAATGAGATGAATTCATCTTTAATCTGATCAGATGAGGAATTCAATTTTGAAAATTTTAGTTTATCAATAAAATTATATTTTTTATCATAAATCTCTTTTTCATTATCGTTTAAATTGACGGCACCTGATTTTAAAATATCATAAAATTTATTGACCAAAGGTTTGAAATCATTCCATAGAGAATTAGATATCTTCCTAGGAAGATATCCAACTTTCTTCCATTCATCTTGAATTTCTTTTATCCTCTTTGAGTTTTCAGATATCTTATTTTCATTAATAATTCTATCTACTTCTTCAATAAGTAATTTTTTTTTCTCAATCCCCTTTTTTAATTCCTTTTTTTGATTTTTATAAAAATTATTTTTTTCAAAATTAAATTCTTTAGCTACTATTCTAAAGTCATTCCATGATTTTTTATTTTTATTTTTTTGTAAATTTTTAATATTTTGAAATTCAACTTTTAATTTTTCAAAATTCTTTATTTTATTCTGCCAATCAGAATGAGTATTGGATAAATTGGAAGAAAGTTCCCTCATTTTTGAAATTATAGCTTGCTTTTTCTCATAATTTTCATTTTGAGTAATTGAAATCTCTTTTTGAAGTTTTTGTCTTTTTAAGTGAATTTTTTGAGAAGCAGATTGAAATCTTGACCATAAATCATCATTATGTTCTCTTGCAACTGGACCTAATTCATTCTTCCATAATCTATGTAGATCATTTAGATCTCTTGATGCCTTAATTATATCATCGACTTTATCTAGTTGCTCTGCCTTATTAATAATTTTTAATTTCTCCTCATGATTATGTTTAAAATCAAGTTCCCTTAGGTCTCTGTTCAAATGTAGGAAATCGTAGAAATTACTGACGTGATGTCTATATGTTTCCCATATATTATTTCTATCTGTTATCGGTACTTGACCAGTATTATGCCATTCCTCCTTTAATAATTTAAACTTAGAGTAAAGTTTATTAGGATTCTCATCAACAACTATTAAGTCTTTAATCTTATTTATTAAATCTTGTCTCTTTGATAGATTTTCTTTTTGGTTTAAATTTAAATTATTAAAATACTTTCTTTTTTTAATAGAAAAAATTTTTAAACTCTCAAAGAATATAGTTCCAGATTTTTTATTATCACTAAGCTTATTATCCTTTATTTTTTTGCTAATACTTGATCTTAACTCTTCAATTTCCTTTCTTTTTTTGAACCAATTTTCAGAGTTTATATATTCTACAAAAAGATTTAATTTATCAGAAAAATCATCACTCTTTGTCTTATTTTTTTTTGTGTTTATTTCGTCTGATTTAGTAGATGGTTCTTTGTTAGTTAAGGTTAATTTGTAATCACCATATTTCTTAGACCACTCTTTATATGCCTTAGTTCTTTTATCCTTTGGCATTTCAGGAATAGAAACAGATTTCAAAGTCTGATCACCATATTTTTTCACCCATTCTTTATATGCCTTAGTTCTTTTATCCTTTGGCATTTCAGGAACATTATTTTTAACTGGATCAATAAAATCCGATGAAGACTTTCTCGATTTTTTATTCGAGTCTTTCATTAAGTTTTTTTATATAATTTATTTACTAAAATTAACAAAAAAAAATTGCAATCCTATTTAGATGATTTTACCCACAGATTCCATGACATTTCAGCTTGAAATTTTAACATTTCGTATCCATTTAATGTCTTACATCCAATCTCTTTTCCTTTTTTGAGGAAAAGTGTTTCTTGAGGATTATAAACTAGATCAAATAATATATTATCTTTTTTTAAAAATTCATAGGGTAGGTTAGGACAAGAATTTATATTTGGATATGTCCCGAGAGGTGTGCAGTTAACAATTAATACCTTTCCTTTAAAAAAACTTACATCAATTTCATTATATGATAAATAGCCATTAGACTTTTTTCTAGAAAATATATTAAATGGAATTTTATTTTTTTTACAATAATAAATAATAGTCTTAGCAGCACCGCCAGTTCCTAATATCATTAAACTGTCTAAATTATTAATTAAATTGACTTCTAGCGATTTACTAAAGCCGTATATATCAGTATTGTAGCCTATTTTTTTTTCATTTTCAAAACAAATAGTGTTTACAGCACCAATTTTTTTAGCTTCTTCTGATATGTCATCTAGATAGTCAATAACTTCTTCTTTATAAGGTATAGTAACATTAAGCCCACCTATTTCTTTATTATTAATAAATCTGTTAATTTGATCAATAGATTTTATATCAAAATTTTTATAACTACAGTTTGAAAGATTTATGTCTGAATTAAATTTATCTAAAAAGTATTTTCTAGAAAATGAATATTCAATATCTTTTCCAATTAATCCATATAATTTATAGTCTCTCAATTTTTGTTAGCTAATCTCTCTAATAAAACTACAAACAAAATACCAATTAAGATATTGAAAATTGTTATCCAAGTTTCTAAAAGTGAAAAATTTGGAATGAATAATGATACATTTCCAATTATATTTTCATCCTTCCAAGGCCAAACTCCAATTAAAGATCCTGCAATAAATCCGACAATAATTGAGATAGTTGTTGTTTTATAGTTTTTTAGTAAAGAGCTTAGGATATTTGACAAAAAAACCAAACCAACAACTGATCCAGATGTAAATAACAATAGAACCTTCAATAAATACAACCTTTCAACGTCATCAATAAATGTAAAATTAAATGAAATTAATTCAATTAAAGTAAAGTATAATGCATTTACAGAGTCCACCATTATTAAAGTATAATTTCCCATAAGCAAAAGTAAATATGAGCCTGATAATCCAGGTAAGATCATTCCCGAAATTGCAATCACACCAGAAAAAAATATGATTATATTTGAGGTTCCAACATCATAATTTTCTGAAAAACTAATCGTAATTCCAAATGAAATACCGAGGATTATTCCAATTAAACTCTTAAGAGAAATTTTTTCTAATTGATAATATATTACATAAAATGATCCAACTATCATTCCAAAAAATAATCCAAAAACATATAGTTCATATTCCTTAATAAGCCAGTCTAATATAAGAGAAACACTAAAAAAACTTGCTATTACACCAGAGAAGACAACAATTAAAAATTTACCATTTATTTCTTCGTAAAATGATTTAAAACCCTTTGTAAATAAGATTTTAAAAGAAATAAAATTTATTTTTTTAATTGAATTTATTAAATCTTCGTAAATACCAGTTACAAATGCAACTGTTCCACCTGAAACACCAGGAATTTTATTTACGGCACCCATGGCTAAGCCTTTTAAAAAAAGAAAAAAATTTACTCTTAGCATAATTTAAGATAGAAAAAATTAGACAAGTAGGGTCCTATTTTCAGTAAATTCTGGGAATGATTTAATTAATTTAATTGGAATTTCACAAACCTTATTTCCACTTTGGTAAAAATAAATGGCTTCATTTAGTTTACCATCTTTTAGAAGACATCCACTTATTGTAAAATCAATAAATGCTTTATTAGGATAATGCTTCTTGGCTTTTAAAGATACTTTTAAAAGTTCATGCCACCTCTCAGCATCAATTAAACATTCAATATATCCTTTCCAAACTCTCCATGAAATATTTTCTTTAAAATCAAGAATTTGATTGTAAAATTTAATTGCATCGTCATAGGACTTAATTTTATAATTTATTTCAGAAATTAACTCTAAAATCTTTATGCTGTTATTATTTTCAAATGCTTTATAAGCTAAGTATCTAGATTGTCTATAGTTTTTCTTTTTTATATAATATTTAATTAAAAAAATCCATGGTTTCTCATTACTAGGCTCCTCCCTAACAGATTTTTTGATGTAATTCAGAAAAAAACTAATATTATTTAACTTTTTATAACATTTAGCAATTCTAAAATATATATATGAGTTAGGTTCACTGAGCTCAATTGATAACCTAAAATTATCCAGTGCTTCGTTTACTCTACCTAATCTTTCTAAAACTTTAGCTTTTTCTATGTAAGCTGAGACAAATTGATCATCAGATATAATTGCAAAATCAAATGCTGATATACTCTCTTTGTATTTTTGTTGCTTGTTGTATATCTTTCCGAGTTGGTGCCAAGCGATTTTAGAATAGGGCCTACTCTCAAGAATTGAACTTAATTCACTTATTGATTCATCAATCAAGCCAAGGTTTTCATAACAAAATATTAAGTTGTATAGGGATTGGAAGTCTTCATTGTCATATTCAAGACATTTTTTAAAAAACGGAATAGCAGATTTAAAATCCTCAATTAAAAGAAACTCCATAGCGATCATATTCCAAATATCAAATTTATCATCTATGAATATCAGAGCTCTTTTTAAAATAGCGATAGCCTCTTCACTATGATTATTTTTAGAGTAAATAGTTGCTTTTTGAAGGTATACTTCTCGATTTTCAGGATCTACTTTCTGCAAATAATTTAATATTTCGTAAGCGTCTTCATAATTTGAATTAAATATATGTAATTCTGAGCTTAATAACATTAGATCAGTGTTATTTGGATGTTGTTGAAGTCCCATTTTAACTGATTTATCTGCAAGTGAGTAGTTTGCTTGGTCAATGTAATGGTGAGAAATAGAGATGTATTCAGTAGAATCAAAATAATAGACATTATTTGTCTTTAACATTTCTTCAAATCTTATTATTGAATTGTTTGGGTGGCTCAAATAATATTTTTTATCAAAGTTAGCCAACTCAGAACCTTCTATTTTTATTCGAGAAAATTATTTTCAACAAAATAATTAACATAATTTTTATTCAATAGGAACAATCTCAAGTTCTCTATCAGTCTCACTAAATAAGTCATAAATACTATTAGGTCTCTCATCCTCTCTCCATATGAAACCTGGAAGTTTCATTTCGTTCAATATTATTTTATTTTCAGAAATTACATTACCATCAGGATTTCTGTAAAATGAAACTTCAATAATTTCATTTTCTTGAAAATTAATTAAGATTGAACTTGCAAGAGTGTTATTCATACCTATAAATTCTCCATCATCGGAGTACATGTAATATAAAAGTGTAGAGTTTTTAACAATAAATACATTTTCCAATGAACCATTATTAAAAAATCCATCAAGTTTTTCTCCTTTTATCTGATTAAACCTGTCACTAGTTAATGAGTCCTTTTGGCTCATAAAAACATTTCCTCTTATAATGAGAGAGTCGAGTTCTTCAGATTGCGTATTTGACTTCAAGAATATTCTATCTCCTGTAATTTGATTTTTTCCAAACCAAATAACTGGATTTATTTTATTTTTTTCTTCGTCAGTGAGACTTTTTAAATATTTAGAATTTTTAGGTTTTTTTAATAGTTTAATTAGCCCAGTCTGTTGATTGAAGTGAATTGAATCAGATAAGCCCCTTACGTCTGATTTTAAAATTCTAACATCATAATATCCTTTTAAAATCTTATCCTCATCCGAGCCAGTTATAGTAATTGTATCAGAGTGAATGTATAAAGAGTCATTTTTAATTATATTGATGGCAAGTGCATTTCTTGTTATTATTGCAGAATCTTTATCCTTAAAAATTTCACCATAATGACCAGTAATTATTGAGTTATTAATGGTATCATTAATTTTAACATTATATGATGCTGAAGCATATGATTTTTCGTTTTCAAAAAAAATGCTGTCACCATTTATTATTTTACCATCATAATTAATCACTGCATTTTCTTTAAAGAAACCCTTCTGATTATATGTATCATAAAATCCATTTTCGCAGAGTATGGAATAATCAGTTCCAATAATAAAAGTTTTATCATTAAAATATGTGTAGTTAGATTCAGTAAAATACTCAAGTTCTTCAGAGACTAAATCATATTCTGGGTTTTCAATAGTTACATTTGATTTAAATATGTATTTTTTAGGCCCCATAAAATATATCCCAGATCTGCTTCTGAGAGTATTTTCGTTATCAATAATTTTTCCATTGGAATTGTAAAAAGCAATATTTTTTGTTCTATCAAGGTATAGCGTATCCGTTTCAAGTTTCATATCAGGTCTTGTTAAAAAAACATTTCCATAGGCAAAAGCTCTTTTTGTCTTACCATCATATTCTAGGAAATCAGATGTCAGTAATAATGTGTCACCTTGATTAAAATTAACACTACCATTAGCTTTAAATGAGTTTTCATTAAAATAATAGTATGAGAGGTCTGACTCTATCTTAGCACCTTCATGAAATAAGATTACCCTTAAATTATCATCTTTTTGTAAAATATTTGCCCCTGGATAATCTTTAGAATCTCTAATTGACTTACCAGCCTGAATTATCTCAATAGTTCTTTGCTCCTGACTATTAACTATAGTTATGGTCATTACAAATACTAAAAAATATTTAAAAAAACTCATTTATTTCTAAAAATTGTTTGCTCTCTATCTGGTCCAGTAGATATCAGTTTGATTGGGACGTCAACAAATGATTCAATAAAGTTAATATATTCAATAAGTTCTTTTGGAAGATCTTTTTCATATTTAATCTGAGTTATATCGTCATTCCATCCTTCAAAAACTTTGTAATTAGGGGTAATTGCTTTAGATGAAATATCATAAGGGAAAAAATCAATTTGTTTACCATCTATATTATATGATATACATACACTGATTTTACCAATTGAACTCAAAACATCAGATTTCATAATATTTAATTCAGTTATTCCATTTATTTGAATTGAATATTTTAGGGCTACCAAATCTAGCCAACCACACCTTCTATCTCTACCTGTTGTTGCCCCATATTCATGACCAACATCTCTGATTTTTTCACCTATTTGATTAGATAATTCAGTTGGGAAGGGACCAGATCCTACTCTTGTAGTATATGCCTTAAAAACACCTCTTATATTTTTAATTTTATTAGGAGGAACACCAAGTCCAGAACATGCACCTGCTGAAGTCGTATTTGATGATGTAACATATGGGTAGGTGCCAAAATCTATATCCAAGAGAGATCCTTGAGCTCCTTCTGCCAAAATCTTTTTTCCCTTTAGAATAGAATTATTCAAATAACTTTCGCTTTCAATTAAATTAAAAGACTTAATACATTTAATTCCTCTAAAAAATTCTTTTTCAAGCAAATCAAGATTTAAATTTGTAGTCTGTTTAAAATTTGATATTAATTTAAGATGTTTCTTCTTCAAAATTTGATATTTTTTTTCCCAGTTATTATTAACAATATCTCCAACCCTAATTCCATTTCTACCTGTTTTATCCATGTAGGTTGGACCTATTCCTTTAAGAGTTGAGCCAATTTTTTTCTTTCCTTTTGAGGCTTCTGACGAGGCATCTATAATTTTGTGCGTTGGAAGAATTATATGAGCTTTTTTGGAAATTAATAATTTATTATTTATATCCAAATTAAATTTTTTTAGACCATTAATTTCTGTGAGAAAAATTGCAGGGTCAATAACAACACCATTTCCTATAACGTTTTTCGAATTTTTGTTAAATATTCCAGATGGAATAGTGTGTAGTACATGTTTATGTCCATTAAACTCAATAGTGTGGCCAGCATTAGGCCCTCCTTGAAATCTTGCTACAATATCATAATCTGGTGTAATTGCATCAACAATTTTACCTTTTCCCTCATCTCCCCATTGAAGGCCTAACAGAAGATCTAATGACATAAATATTTATTTTTTTTTTCTGCTTGTAGCATATAAATATAGAGAATGATCCTCAATATTCACGTCAAAAATTTCTTCAATATCTTTTTTTATGGATTGAATCCTAGGATCACAAAATTCTTTTACTTCACCCGTATCAGTAATTATTATGTGATCGTGTTGATTATTAAAGTAACTTCTTTCGTATTGGGAAAAGGAATCACCAAATTGATGCTTTCTAACTAGACCTGATTCCAAAAGAAGCTCAATTGTATTGTAAAGAGTTGCACGACTTACTCTATAATTTTTTTTATTCATTTTCTCATATAATGAATCTATATCAAAGTGACCATCAGTAGAATATATTTCACTTAGGATACTAAATCTTTCTGGGGTTTTTCTGTGATTATGATGATTTAAAAATTTTGTAAAGACATCTATTACTTTATCAATTTTTGTGTTTTTTAAGGCCATTTATTTATTTTCTAGATACTTTTTCAATTCCATCAATTGAAGTAAGCTTTTTTAACAATTTATTCAAAATTACTTTATTTTTTACTTCTACGCTTACAAACCCCGAGAATGTCCCATCATTAGTTTCAAAAGATATCTTATTCATATTAACATTCATTGAATTCGAAATTAGTGAAGTGATACTATTAATTAATCCAATATCATCTATCCCAGTTATTTGTATTTGAGCATTAAACTCATGATTCTCAGAGTTGATCCATTTAGCAGTAATAATTCTGTAGGCATAATTAGATCTTAGTGAAATTGCATTTGGACAATCCTGTCTGTGAACTTTTATTCCATCTTTGACTGATATAAAGCCAAAAACTTTATCACCTGGAATTGGATTACAGCATGAAGCTATCGAATATTTTAACATCTCTTTCTCTTTACCAAATACTAGCTTGTCAAACTTTATAAAATCTTCAATTTCTAAATTTTTGTCAACTCTATTATTGGATCCAATTCTCCTTTTAAAATATCCCAGGTAACTATTATAATCGCTTGCAAAGCTTTTAATTTTTTTATTATCAATAGACCCAATTCCAATTTTATAATATAAATCATTACTAGCTTTTATTTTAAAAAACTTCATCATTTGGCCTGATACTCTGTCATCAAGCTTTATTTTTAACTGCCTTAGTTTTCTCTCAAGTATTTCCTTTCCATCCATTGAGATTTTATTCTTTTCTTCATTAATGGAAGATTTAATTTTTGATTTTGCCCTAGATGTTTCAACAAAATTTAACCAGTTAATATTTGGCTTAACATTTTTGGATGTTATTATATCAACCTGATCACCGCTTTTTAGGGTATGACTTAGGGGTACTAGTTTTCCATTAACTCTAGCTCCTCTTGTTTTAATACCAATACCTGTATGAACATGAAATGCAAAATCTAATGCAGTAGATCCACTTTTAAGTGATTTCAAATCACCTTTAGGAGTAAAAACATATATTTCTTTAGAATAAAAATTTAATTTAAAATCCTCAACAAAATCAACAGCATGATCATTATCATGATTTAAAACTTCCTGAAGTTTATTTAACCACAGATCAACTTCATTTTTCTTAGATTCACTATGTTTATATCCATAATGGGCAGCGTATCCTTTCTCGGCAATTTCATCCATTCTTTCTGACCTTATCTGTATTTCTACCCATTTATTTTGTGGACCTACAACAGTTATATGAAGTGCTTCGTACCCATTTGTTTTAGGAAGTGTAATCCAATCTCTAAGTCTTGTAGGATTGGAGGTAAAATGATCTGTAATTATTGAATATATTTTCCAAGCTATAAATTTTTCATTCTTTGGTGTTGATTTATAAATTATTCTTATTGCGAATCGGTCAAAAACTTCATCAAAAGATATATTCTTTTTCTGAATCTTATTATGAATGGAATAAATTGACTTATTCCTTCCAATTATAGAGTATTTAATCTTTTGATCATCAAGGCTGTTGTTAATAAGACTTTTGAAAGCTTCTACATATTTTTCTTGATTTACAAATTCTTTATCAATTTTATTCTTTATTAGATTATATTTTCTTGTTTCAAGAATTCTAAGGCTCAAGTCTTCTAATTCATTTTTAATATTATAAAGGCCAACTCGATGAGCTAAAGGAGCATATATGTATAGTGATTCAGAAGCCATTTGATCTTGTTTAGCTTTAGTCAGAAAGTCAATTGTCCTCATATTATGTAATCTGTCAGCAGTTTTAATTAATATGACTCTTATATCACTGTGAAGAGTAAGTAACATCCTCCTGTAATTTTCAGCTTGAATAGAATAGTCTTCATTCTTTTTTAAAGTTGATATTTTTGTTAATCCATTGACAATTTTTGAAATTTCATGTCCAACACTTCCATTCAAATCTTTAAAAGTAACATCTGTATCTTCAACTACATCATGAAGGAGAGCAGAAGCAATTGATATGTAATTAAGTCCAATATCTTTTGCAACTATCTTTGCAACTTCTATAGGATGATGGATGTAGGGTTCACCAGATTTTCTAATTTGACCATCATGACCATTGTATGCAATTACAAGAGATTGATAAATGACCTTTTTTTCCTTTGAAGATATTTTTTGATAGCTACTATCTATTAAATCTTCATAGAGATCGTATATATTCTTTGGTAATATTTTATTTTCAATTAACACTTGTAAATTTTACTTACTTAAATTTACAAATAATAATTATGGATTGAAAGGGTTATTATTTTTGAGAATTTGAATATTTATTTGAATATCTCCTCCATAATCTGGTTTGATGAGTTTCAAGACTAATCCCTCTTCCTGAAATAAATGCATGAGTAACATCATTTGAAATAATGTCTAGTGCATCTCCGCTAGATATAAATAGAGTAGCACTTTTTCCAATCTCTAAGGTTCCATAATCTTTATCAATTCCTAGAATTTTAGCGGGATTTAAAGTAATTAGAGATAAAGCAATTTCTTTATCAATTCCAAAACTTGAAAAACTACCGGCATAGAAAGGTAAATTACGAACTGATACTCTTGCCATAGTAGTTCCAGTTGGATCAATACTAACTAGTATGCCTTGATC
>CESW01139916.1_pt1 | contig 15967 bp, 13 predicted proteins | sample 531171 | NCBI WGS metagenome assembly CESW01 (sample SAMEA2621859, study PRJEB7988) | marine metagenome | biome: marine biome (ENVO:00000447); feature: surface water layer (ENVO:00002042); material: "saline water (ENVO:00002010), including plankton (ENVO:xxxxxxxx)" | depth 5 m
TTGCATGATTGGTGGGATGATAGGTAACAACTCAGCGGGGATGCATTCTATTAAATATGGTAGCACCCGGAATCATATCCTAGAGATGGAGGTGGTATTGAGCGATGGTTCGAAAATGATTGCCAAGCCACTGAATAGCAAGCAATTGGAAGAAAAGATAGCCCTACACAATTTAGAAGGCCATGTATATAGGGAAATCATTGAGTTATTAACAGAACACAAAGAAGCGATTCTTGCACAGTATCCCCATCAAGAAATTAAGAGACGTAATACCGGATATGCACTCGACGCCTTGTGTGAAATGAGCCCGATCACCGAGGGTGGTAGGTCGTTTAATTTATGCGAATTACTCGCAGGTAGCGAAGGAACTTTAGCAATGACTATTTCTGCTAAACTGAATCTTGAAGAAATCCCACGTTATAAGTGCATGATCATACCTCACTTTAGGAGTATAGAAGATGCGATGCATGCAACTGTAGAAGTCGTTAAAAAAAATCCTTCTGCAGTAGAACTGATTGATGATATAATTTTAGATGCGACAAAAAATAATTTAGAACAGGTAGAAAATAGATTTTTCTTGCGCCAAGCACCAAAATGTATTTTAGTGATTCAATTCGAAGGCGATAATCGAGTTACTATGTTCAAGAAAGCAAGAGAATTAGCAAAACACTTGGAAAATGAGTTTTGTGCTTATGCATGCGTTGAATTGTTTGAATCAGATGAAATACAGAGAGTATGGAACCTCAGAAAAGCTGGTTTGGGATTACTTATGGGTTTAGGTAAAGAATCTAGAACCCCTGCTTTTTGTGAGGATACAGCCGTTCGGGTGAAAGATTTACCTGCCTATGTCAAGGATATTGAGACTATTTTGGATAAACATGACACTTATTGTGTGTTTTATGCGCATGCTTCTGTTGGAGAATTACATTTTCGGCCCATGATTGATACTACCAGTATAGAAGGGGTCACTAAGATGAAACAAATGGCACTAGAATTTGCTGAAACTGTGCGACGCTATAGAGGATCTCTTTCTGGAGAGCATGGCGATGGTAGAGCACGAACCCCCTTTATTGAAGAGGTCTTAGGCGCGGATATGACACCACTACTTGAACGTGTAAAAGATATCTGGGACCCTGAGTCACGTTTCAACCCTGGTAAAATTGTTAGGGCAGAACCTATGGAGAAGAGCTTACGTTATTCTCCAGAATATCGCCCATTAGCGGCGCCAACGGTATTTGAGTGGCGGAAAGTAGGGGGGTTTACTCACGCATTAGAGCTTTGTAATGGCGCTGGAGTATGCAGAAAGTTAGCTGAAAGTGGGGGTACGATGTGTCCGTCCTATATGGCGACCAGAGACGAAAAAGATTCCACCCGAGGAAGAGCCAATGTATTCAGGCAGGTATTTTCAGGAGGTAATCCAGAAGGTTATGACTCTAAAGATCTTAAAGACGCGCTCTCCCTTTGCCTGAGTTGTAAAGCGTGTAAAAGTGAGTGCCCTGCCAATGTAGATATGGCCAAAATGAAAGCGGAGTTTATGCATGGCTATCACCAAAAGCATGGGGTAAGTAAAAAAGAGGAGTTCTTTGGGGATCCTGGCAAACACTACCCACTAGCTGCTCGTTTTTCTAGCCTGGTTAACATAGTGGCAAAGTCTCAGATTGGTAAACAGGTACTCAGGCAGTTATTTGGAGTTTCACCATTGCGTGATCTACCGGAATTTAGCTCGGAGTGTTTTAGGGATTGGTTCAGAAAGAATCCTTCTCCAACCACTAATCATAAAGTTATTTTATTGGCCGATTTATTTACCAATTATCATGATCCAGCGGTCGGAAAACATGCGGTTTGGGTCTTGGAATCCATGGGCTTTGAAGTTATGCTCTCAAAGGTACAGGAATTAGGGCGTACTTTTTTGTCGAAGGGGCTCTTGGATAAAGCCTTAGAAACAGCTGAAACAGTGGTGGCAGGTTTGGCCCCTTTTGCTCAAAAAAACTATCCTATTATAGGACTTGAGCCTTCAGAAATATTAACGATTCGGGACGAATATTTGGATCTAGTGCCTGATGCCCAGCTTCAGGCAGCAAAAACACTGGCCTCCAAGACCTATACCTTTGAGGAATTTGTAGCCCTACACAAAGATCGCTTTCCTACTACTAGATTGAATCTAACATCTAAAGCACCTAAAGTGGTACTACACGGACATTGTCATACAAAAGCTTTAATTGGAAATACAGCTACCATTAAAGCCCTTGAACTGGCAGGTTATGATGTTGAGGCTATGGATACGGGCTGTTGCGGGATGGCGGGTAGTTTTGGGTATGATCAAGAAACCTATGAACTGTCTATGGAAATAGGGTGGCAGCGGCTGTTTCCACAGTTAGGAAATTTACAACCAGAAACACAGATTTGTGCATCTGGTTTTTCCTGCAGGCATCAAATTAAAGACGGAATAGGCATGGGTGCTTTACATCCGGCTACTCTTATTGCTCAACGGGTAGGTTACTAAGTTGTATTAATCAGAAGTAGCTACCAGTTACGGGCTGCCAACACACTTTGTCCCTGTTTAACTCTGTTGGTTATGGGCAATCAACTCTCTAGCTGATTGCAACGTTGCCTCGGTGATTTGTGCACCACTCATCAGACTCGCCACTTCCCGAATATGTTCTTGATCTTGTAGGCGTAAAATAGTGCTCACCGTACGCTCACCCTTCTCAGATTTATACACTTTATAGTGGACGTGCGCTTGACTCGCGATTTGCGGTTGATGAGTAATGGCAATTATTTGACAGTGTTGGGCAAGGCTCCGCATACTTTGGCCTACTTTTTCGGAAACTTCCCCACTTATACCAGTATCAATTTCATCAAAAATCATTACTGGTAAGTGTTGCTCCTTTGCCAGCACACTTTTTAGGGCCAACATGACCCGGCTTATTTCTCCACCTGAGGCGATTTTTGCCAAAGCCTTAGGCAATTCTCCTTTGTTGGTACTTAGGTAGAAAACTACATCATCTGCACCGGATTCAGTACACTCTACTCGCTCTGTATGTACAGAATTGGTTTGTTCCTGCTTGGGCAAGCCAAACCAACCATTAGTATCATAAAGCCAATTTACCTGAACTTGAAGCCGCGCATGTGGAATGCCCAACTGTGCTAATTCTATTTCGATAGAATGCGCAAGCTGATCTCCCGTACTTCTTCGGGCATTATGCAGTTCAATTGCAGCTTCTCCTAACACTCCCTCATGCTTAGCGATCAACAGGTCAATACGTTCTAAAGCCAGATCAAAATTTTCAGAAATCGATAGCTCTTCAGTAATGGTGCGTTCGTATTCAATGAGTGAGGAAATATCCCTGCTGTATTTTTTTTGAATGCGGTTAAGTTCAGCTTGGCGCTGGCGTAATTCTTCGAGCCTAGATGGATTAAACTCAATGCGATTGCGGTATTGTTCAGCAAAATGCATGGTTTCAATTATGCTCACTCTGGCTGCATTAACCTCGGACAAGTATTGATCAAATTCCGGTTCAATACGCGCAAGGTCTTCTAATGTCAATTTTAATTTATTCAATAATCCGGCGACATCAACATCGTCACTTTCGCCTAGTTCGCTAATCCATTGAGCTTTTTGATCTAAGATTTCCGCGTTGTCAAGTAGCTGCATTTCTGCCTGAATCTGTTTTTCTTCATCGGCTTGCAGTCGCGCTTTTTTCAACTCTTGAAGTTGAAACTGATATAATTCTGTTTTTTCAAGGAGTTCTTGCTCTCGTTTAAGCAGCTGACGCTTTTCCTGACGTAGCTCCTTCATTTTTTGATAGGCGGTTCGATACACTGTAAGTTGCTGTTGGGTATGTCCAAATTGATCCAGCACCCCTAAGTGATGTTCTTCTTTGAGCAGAAGTTGATGATCATATTGTCCGTGTAAGTCTACTAGTAAATCACCAATGGATTTAAGCACTCCAATGGTAACAGGTGAGTCATTTATAAAAGCCCGACTACCGTTTTCCCGTATTTCACGCCTGAGTATGATAGGGCTAGGTTGTTCAATATCATTTTCTTGGAGTGCCATTAGTAAAACTGGATCATTGTTGTGGGCAATGGTTGCTTCGGTGATGGCTTTGTTGCTGCCCTGTCGAATTACCTCAGTATCGGCTCGTTCGCCTAAAATCATATTTAATGCACCGATAATTATAGACTTACCTGCGCCGGTCTGCCCCGTGAGTATATTGAGCCCATCTCCAAACTCTACTTCGAGTTCGTCTATTAAGGCAAAGTCTTTTATGTACAGGCTGCGTATCATAACAATGTTTTCTATAAAGTCTAAATATCCGATATCCCTTTCATCTTTTAAAGAGAAATTCGAAAAACTTTTCGAGCTTTCGTTTTTGAAGGTGGTCAGAAAAAATTGGAGGCAGCTAAGTTGCCAGCTTTTTTCTAGGTATATTATAGGTTCAATCACGACAGCTAGGACTCCATGAGCGAACGCCCAACTACTACGCTATACGAATTTACAGTTCCACCTGGACAGCATGAATCCATTCGGCTCGACGTATACATAACCTCTTTTGTGGAAAATGCGACTCGAAGTAAAGTGCAGGAAGCCATTAAAAAGGGCTATGTTTGGGTGAATGGAAAGCATGAAAAAGCATCCTATAAAATGCTTTCTGGGGATGAAATTTATATTGAATTACCTATTGCGCCACCGCCAGAAGCGGTTGCAGAGGAATTACCTCTTGATATTATTTATGAAGATGCTGATTTATTGGTGGTTAACAAAGCTGCAGGAATGGTGGTGCATCCAGCCTATGGTAACTGGACGGGCACTTTGGTTAATGGCCTAATGCACCATACTGAAGAATTAGGTGGCAGAGAGGATGACCCTGGCGATTTACGCCCAGGTATTGTGCACCGCCTCGATAAGGATACCTCAGGTCTGCTTGTAGTAGCAAAAAATGATCATACTTTAGCGGCTCTTTCTGCTAAGTTTGCAGAGAAGGATGTGGAACGAACATACTGGGCCTTAGTATGGGGTAATCCACCCGAGGAGGGAACCATAGAGGGGGATATTGGCCGTTCTAAGAATGACCGAAAGCTTATGACAGTTCTGCCCGCTGGCAGGGGAAAGCATGCGATTACTCATTATAAGGTATTGGAATATTTCGATTATCTCTCACTCGTAGAAATTCGATTAGAAACAGGGCGTACTCATCAAATCCGAGTGCATATGGGGCATATTGGCCACCATATTTTTGGGGATGTTACCTACGGGGGAGCATCAGTGCGATTTGGACCAAATACAGGTAGTCGTAAGGTGCTTATTCATCGGCTTATAACGGATTTAGGGCGTCAAGCCTTACATGCGAAGACGCTTGGTATAGAGCACCCATCAACCCGGGAAAAAATACGCTTTGAATCTGAGTTACCCGATGATATGCAGCAAGTATTAGATACATTTCGCGAGCATTGTAGTAGTGTGTATTAGGGATTGGTGAGGTGAGAATAGAAACTTTTAGTTCTGATGAGCTAGGATCGTAGAAAAGGTTGTTTTTCACCATAGGTCAATGATCGCCATATCCATTCAAATGGTCCAAATTTATAGTAGTTGAGCCATTTTTCAGAAGCCAGGTATTGAAATACCCAGATGGCACTCACAATGATTAATTGAAGATTTCGATCTATTTTTCCAAACAGACCAAGTCCAATGCCAAAAAAGATAAATGCCCCTATAACCGAGTGTAAAATATAATTGGTCAAAGCCATTTGTCCAATGCTTGCGAGACGTTTTTTGATGGTGTAATAGTTTTCGGATTTTGCAAACACCATGATTAACGAGATATAAGCGTAGGCAATGAATAAACTTCCCCAATAATTGAATTGGCTCCCCGCAAACATGGAATATTGAAAATCCCAATTCATGGTGAAATTCATGTACATACCGTAAATGACGATTGGGAATCCAATGGTTAAAGAATAAAAGGCGTTTTTTAGGTAAAAGGATCTTGAATGTACAGCCGATAATATCCCCAACTTGTACAGTGCCATACCCACGAGCATTAACCCTCCCGCTCTCCAAAGAAATAGAATTATAAAAACAAAGGTTTCTAAATACAGGGCATTTTGGGAGTTCTGGGTAATTTGATGGGATAAAGAGCCAGTAAATGCGGTGATTTCTTGTTCGATTAATTCACTTGAAGGAGCCCAACCCATACTTAAATCTTGTAATTCTGAGGCTGGCATGAAAGGTAAAGAAAACTGAAATAATCCATTCAATATACTTGGTACTGATAAAATCAGTAGGCCGGTAATCAAGAGTTTTCTAGGAGATAATTTTCTCAATGGATACACTAGAAAGGAACAGAGGGCATAGGCTACCAAAATATCGCCATACCAAATTAAGTGAGCATGAAGCAGGCCAATAAGTAGTAGTATTAGGTTTCTTGTATAATGTAATTTGACAGATGAGCCAGTAAGTAATTCTTTCTTTTCTGTAATTAAAATAATACCCGCACCAAATAATATTGAAAAAATACTCATGAATTTTTGATCAGCAAATAAGTGACTGAGTATCCAGGTTATTTTATTTAACCCAGTTAAATCTCCATAGGCAAGTGGATTATTATAAGCAGCACTTGGCATAGCAAAACTTTGAATATTCATGATTAGAATACCCAGAATTGCGATACCTCTGAGTAGATCTATTGATTGTATTCGATTAGTTTTTTCAACCGGTTTCATGAGAATGTTAAGTTATGAATTAGGTCTATATTGAAGTGTATCAATTGTGTATATTTACGCATTTGAATTGAGAGATGTTTCAAGAATAATAGCTAAGAGTAATATGCATGCAGACAAAGAATATTAATATTAAAGTAGAATTAGATGAAGACAATATTCCATCGAGTATTGAGTGGACAGCGGATGATTTACAGGGAATGGACCGAGCTTCGTGCCGGGCTATGCTGTTATCTCTTTGGGATAATCGTAATAAAGACACGCTTAAATTGGATTTGTGGACTAGGGATATGACAGTGGATGAAATGAAAATTTTTTTCCATCAAACTTTGATAAGTATGGCAGATACATTAGACCAGGCTATTAATGATGAACGCATATCAGGTGATATGCGAGATTTTTGTGACCACTTTGCAGAGAAAATGGAAATAAAAAAGTAGACAAATTTATTAATTTGCCTCTATCAAGAAGTTAAGACTAAAAAAATATCTTGATACCTAAAAAAACTATTTACCATGAAATCAAATTCAATTTTATTTTCAGAGAAAGATGCATTGTTTAAGTACAACACAAAGAACGACAATTATGAATGGGATCTCGAGTTTGAATATAACGTATATGGAATAGTCCGTATCGATAATTATGTCTTCGTTACAACTTATTCAAATTGGGGTAAGATGTTTACATCTCTTGTTGATTTTACGACTGGAGAGAAAATTTGGACTAAAGAAATTTATCTTTATTCTATCCATATCATTAATGGATTGCTCATATATGTAAATAAAAAAAAGAGGTATTGTGGCCTAGAATTACTAACTGGAAACGAAATTTTCAGCACAAAATCACCTTTCAGATGGTCTACACCAAAAGCTATTGTGTTTAAATGTAATTTTTATCTACATACAAAAAAAGAGACTCAAAGACTTAATCTTAAAAGTGGCGAGTTCGTTAAAACAAAATTTCCGACTAAAATACAGACTAGAGATTTAGGTATAGTATTAGACCAATTTCAAATAAATATCAACAATATTCCAGCGCCAAGTGATAATTCTACAAGCTATACAGGTGATGCTGGGGTAAATTATGTAGGCGGTGAAGTATAATTAAAAGAAAAGTGAAGCAGGACAAACGATTAAATAATAAAGGCAATATTAAAGATTTCACTCTTGAATGTTTACAGAGCTTATTTCATCATAAAATAAAGCAAAAGCAGTGTAATATTGAGGAATTAACCATAAAGACCATATAAATAACGTAAACGCACTTAATATCAAAAAGAAAATAAAACGAATATACATTATAAATAATTGCCATTTATATCCTTTCATCAACAAAGCACTTTCCTTAAATAATTCGGATACTGACTTTTCTGGAGTTTTAAGTATTAAAAAATAAACCTGAGAAAACGTGATACTTAAAACTATACCAGGTATGATAAGTAATAAAAAGCCAATTAAGATAACTAGGAAGTAAACTAAAGTAACAGTTAAAACCTTTTGAAAAACTTTAAATCCCTCTAGTAGTTTATTTTTCTCAAATCCTTCTTCTCTTGCAATATGTAATCCAAATGATGCAAGTCCATAACTTGCCAGAGAAAAATATATAAAGGAAATTATTCCGTAGGTAATTGCACTATAAAGACCATAATTATTAAATAGAAGGCTATAAATTTCTTGTGAATTTTGTACAAAAACTAACATCGAGAATACCAAAAAAAATGGCAGCATTACTTTACTGTAATTTGCACTGAGTATTTCTTTTGATTTTTTTAAAAGTTCTGTATTACTCAATATGGCTTGCTCAGGATTACTAATCATGAAAATGTAAAACTTAGTTAGTATTTAATTGGTATATAACACAAATTATTTAATTATATCATAATAATTTCTTAAAATATTAACAAACTTATCTATTTTTCTATAGATTATTAAAGAAATTCCAAATTACTTCCCATATTTGTGGATAATTTTCTGCAACATTATGACCGGCGTTTTCAATACGAAGGTATTCTATGGTTATTTCATCCAAACAACCAGAAAACTGATAGCGTATACTCAATTCATTTTCAGATATATTGGGATCAAGGTTACATTTAAATTGAGTCGCCCAAATTACTACACTTTGATAGGCATCCAGAAAAGTATGACCAAACCGGCTTCCGCCATTAATTGGGACAGTATTATCTTGTGCTCCATTTATCTGTAGTATTGAAACCGGGTCCGTCTGATTTGTTACGTCAATTGAAGTTATTAACTGAGATGCTATTGGAGCTAATCCTTTGAAGTAATTGGTTTTTGATCCTAATAGGTTGACCATACCAGCTCCATTAGATGCACCAATTGCAAAAATTCTTGTTGTATCGATATTATCATAACTATAAAGCTCTCGGATTATTTTTTTGATAAAATCTACATCATCTGCATTAGATGGTTCAGTGCCAAGATTCCAAGATTTTAAATAACCTTGGGGATAAACCCCAATAAAGTCTCCTGAATCTGTAAACTCTTTAAGTATATTTACCCAAGAACTGTTAGATCCACCTCGACCATGAAATGCAATAACAACTGGGTATTTTTTTAGTGTATCAATTTCCTCTAATGTTCTTATAATCACAGGTCTATTGACAAGTTGATTGTCAATTTCTTGTTCAATAATTATTATTTTTGATCTTAGTGTATTGGTATTTTCATAGAATTCACTAGAGACTATTTTATCATTTGAACAATTAATTAATAAACTAAATATAGTTAGTATGTAAAGATGATTCATTTAGTAAGAATATATGGTGGAGTAGAATTTATATGAGGTGAGGTATAGATAGAACAGTGAAAATTAATTGGTGTAGACACTTAGGTGAGCTATTTTAAGGTAGTTTGAATAAGTCTTCAACTTCGCATTTCAGTGTTTTAGCTATTCTAAGAGCTAATACAGTTGAAGGGACATAAATACCATTTTCAATAGCATTTATACTTTTTCTTGAAACATTAGCAAAGACTGATAATTCCTGCTGAGTTAAGCCAGCGGATTTTCTTAAAATTTCAAGATTATTCAATAATTTTTTGTGATTCTTTCCCAAATCTATTCGCTCTCAAATTTTTCAACAGCATCAGTAAGCTCTGAACTAGTATTTGGATAAAGATACCCAGCAATTATTTGACCTATACCAATCATTGCAATTAAGGCACCAATACCTTCAAATAATTTTCCAATGAAAATATATCCTAGGAGGTAGAGTCCGGCACCTACAAACAATGTAATGACACCAACTCTACGATAATCAAGTGGCTCTTTTTTTCTATCTTCAAAAATCCCTAATAATTCTTTTAACTTTTTAGGTTCATCTAAGTATTTTGATATTTCAATTATAGCTTCTCTTTTTTCTTTTTCTTCAAGATATACTAAAATAAAAAGTCCTGAGACAACTAATATTCCTGTTATCATACCTGCAATAGGAATAATGATGTTTTGACCCATAATGCTAAGATTTAAAAATTAAAATGTAACGTAAAGGTAACATGCTCAATAAAGAGAAGCAAAAGTTACATTTCTAAGTTTTTATCTGATTTATTTTATGCATTACAATATAAATTTCATTCTTTAGCTTTATTTGTATACACTAAAATTGAACTCCTCATATATATTATCATCTCTAAGCAAAAATATATCGGATTTTGGTCTAGCACCTCTCTTGTAGTAGGTAACATGGTGGGTTCGGGTATATTTTTACTTCCAGCAACATTAGCTTTGTATGGTAGTATAAGTTTAGTTGGATGGGTTTTTGCATCTATAGGTGCAATTTTATTAGCAATAGTTTTTGGTAGTCTTGGTAAAGTAGCACCTAATATTACAGGTGGACCTTATGCGTACACAAAACTTGGATTGGGAATATTTCCTGGATACTTAGTTGCCTGGGGATATTGGGTATCTATTTGGTGTACCAATGCTGCCATAGCAGTTGCCTTAGTTGGGTATTTAGAGGTGTTTTTCCCTGTTCTCAATAATACTGCTTATGCAATATTAACAGGCTTATCAGTTATATGGTTATTTACTTGGATCAATTCAAAGCCATTAAATACGGTTGCTATCGTGCAAATCGTTACTACTGTGCTAAAAGTAACGCCAATATTTCTTATTGCCATATTTGGTTATTTCTACATTGAGTCAGGTAATTTTAGGGTGCCTAATTTAAGTGGGGAATCTAATTTAAGTTCAATTACAATAACAACTACAGCAACTTTATTTGCTTTTTTAGGGATGGAAAGTGCCACTATTACAAGTTCAAAAATTGAAAATGCTCATATAACAATCAGGAATTCTACAATTGCAGGAACTTTTTTCACTATAGCAATTTATATCACTAGTTCAGTCGTAATAATGGGTATTATTCCTCAAGTCGAACTTATGACTTCAAATGCTCCTTTTGCAGATGCAGCAGCTTTATTTTGGGGTGATTTAGCTAAATACATTGTTGCAGGAGGTGCGGTTATAGCAACATTAGGAGCCCTAAATGGATGGATACTTATTCAAGGGCAGGTGCCTATGGCAGCAGCAAATGATAATTTATTCCCTAAATTATTTGGTAAAACAAATAAAAACGATTCACCAATTATTGGAATCATTTTATCAAGTAGCCTTGCCTCCTTAGTCATGGGTTTAAATTTTTCCGACGGTTTGGTTCAAGCGTTTACCTTTATGATGAACTTATCTACTCTTTCGGTGTTAACTCCATATCTACTATCATCAATAAGCTTGATAGTTTTAGTTAAATCGTTGCCAGGTGATCATCTAAAAGAAAAAATTATATCATATTTGGCTATTATATTTTGTATATGGGTTATATTTGGTAGCGGTATTAAGATAATATTATGGGGTTTAACTCTTTTGATTTTAGGTATTCCGTTATATTTTTTATTAAATAAAGAAAATAATAAAATTACTAAATGACTCAGTTTCATATTGATCAAGACATTACTAGAGCAGAAACCCTTCCATCTAGTTTTTACAGGGATGAGACTGTATTTGATAGAATTAAAGAAAATATCTTTGAGAAAACATGGCAATGGATTGGTGATTCAAATTCAATAATTCCATTATCGAAACAAGTATATCCATTCACGTTACTTGATAATTATTTAACAGAACCAATGCTTTTAGTCCGTGATGAAACAGATCGAATAAAATGTTTTAGTAATGTTTGCACACATAGAGGTAATATAATTATTCATAATCCAGATAAAGTCAATAATTTAAAGTGTATGTATCATGGTCGTCGATACAATTTAGATGGTACATTTAAATCAATGCCCGAGTTTAAAGAGGCAATAGATTTCCCTAGACCTTGTGATAGCCTACATGAATTTGAGTTAAGAAATTGGGGAGGTCATCTTTTTGTTGGTTTAGATACTAAATTTGATTTTTCTGAGGTGTTTCAAATATTAAATGAGAGAGTTGGATTTTTACCAATTAAGGAATTTAAACTAGATAAAAGCAGAAATAAAGACTATTTAATTAATTGTCATTGGGCTTTATATTGTGACAATTATTTGGAGGGTTTTCATATACCATTTGTACATGATGATTTAAATGCTGTATTAGATTATGGGAGTTATAAAACAGAGATCTATGATCATGTTAATTTACAGATTGGTTATTCAGAAGGAGGTGAAGAAACTTTTGATCTGCCAATCGGTCATCCAGACTATGGTAAATTTGTTGCTGCTTATTACTACTGGATTTTTCCCAATTTGATGTTAAATTTTTATCCTTGGGGTCTATCGATAAACGTTGTCAAACCAATCAATAAAAATAAAACTAAGGTGTCCTTTATAACATATGTTTACGATGAAAGTAAATTATGTACAGGAGCTGGAGCTTTATTAGACAAGGTAGAAAGAGAAGATGAATTTGTCGTAGAAGGAGTGCAATCAGGTCTTCAGTCAAAATATTATAGAACTGGACGTTTTTCTCCAACTCGTGAGAAGGGTGTACATCACTTTCATTCTTTATTGGCTAGCTATCTTAAATAATTTACTAGGTGTTATATTTAGATGAAGTGTACTTAGATTTACTTATTCAAGTTTTAGTTTTTTATTTTGCTTACAGTTTATACAAAATTTTTTACAAAGGTCATCTGTAGAACATTTTGAGTTTCTTGCCTTACAAGGGCCCCTACCATGATGAATCATTAAATGGGATAAATCTGTCCAGGATTCTTGAGGGAATAATGCCATGAGATCACGTTCAATTTTATCGGTGTTATTCATTTCACGGGTAAATCCAAATCGATATGAAAACCGTTTAACATGGGTATCGACCACGACTCCTGCATTAATATTGAAGGCATTGCCTAATACTACATTAGCGGTTTTTCTAGCTGCACCACGTAGACTAAGAAGATGTTCCATGTTTTGAGGTACTTCTCCACTGAAATTTGATATAATTCGCTGAGAAGCTTCTTTCAAAGATTTTGCTTTATTCCGATAAAATCCGGTCGTTTTAACCAACTTTTCAAGTTCTTCTAATGGAGCCTGAGACATGAGTTCTGCGGTGGGGTAACTTTCAAACAGAGCAGGCGTAACCATATTTACTCGTACATCTGTGCATTGCGCGCTTAAAATAGTAGCCATTAATAGTTCAAAGGCATTTCTGTGATCTAATTCGCAATGAGGATTAGGATACTTAGTATAGAGTATTCGAAGAATCTCTGCCGCACGCTCTTTTTGCTGTTTCGACTTACGAGGTAGCTTAAGGCCTTTTTTGGCTGATCTATTTTTCATGTATCCATAATAAACAATCCTGAGATACTTTTTTTAACAGTATCAGCCTTTCTATAAAGCTGGTGGTATATTTTAAGTTTTGTTTTAAAAAAGGTAAGTGCTTTCAACGAAAAATAGCTTAGTTGCTAAATTATCCAGCATAGACCTCATACCTAGAAAGCCTAGAATCCTCCATTCTCGATGCGGTCTAATTCTGTTAAGCCTAGATTAGCCGACTCAACATCTTTTAGTTAAATTGCGCAATACTTCTGCTTCTTTTTATTTTGTTCGAACCGAATCAATAAAGCTATAGCTATTTTCTAGAATTTGTTTGGCACAGTTCAGCTCTATATATCTAGATATTCCCTTTAAAAAGCACTTTTCAGACATAATAGTTTGTAGCGAGTGGGGTGATGTATTTCTTTACTTTTTGGGAGTAATTATAAAATCAGGAATTGACTATTTATTCATATGTATAAGTTTTACTTTATTCGGTATGTGTCCGTAAGAATATAGAAACCAGTAATAATTTATTTAGATGTAGCTGTCCTGTCACTTCTGCTGTGGATATAGTGGGAGATAGATGGACCTTGGTTATTATTAAGCTCATGCTTATTCAACATTGCCATACTTTTAAGGATATATCAGAATCAGATGAAGGAATCGCCCCAAATATTTTATCCTCTCGTTTAAAGAATATGCCTAACAAAGATCTGATTACAAAAACTCATCCCCCTAATAACAAAAAGGTGAATATTTATTATCTCACTGAGAAGTGGCTATCTATTAGCCTTATAGTACATGATTTAAAGACATGGAGTGATACCTATTTTAGAGATTATAATGCTGATATGACCTCCTTTGATCAACCATCCGTATCCCAACTTCCATGTGAAGAAGCTATACTAGAGATTCAAGAGCATTATGTAGCCTCAGTGTTGTCAGATGATTATTAGACGTAATATACGGTTTACCAATAATTCGTGTAGATTGGTGCTAAAAAGCCAACTTCTATGATGTATTCTAAGCTATTCAGTGTTAGCCTTACTCGTTATCTATCTTTGGCCCTACTCATGCTGTTATATGTGAATAGCTTTGTAGATCGTCAAATTATTGCGGTACTGGGAGAATCAATTCGGAAGGATTTAGGATTAAGTTTTACTGATCTAGGGTGGTTGTACGGACCTAGCTTTAGTTGGATATATGCCATAATGGGCTTGATAATGGGACGTTTGGCTGATAAAACGTCTAGGGTTCGTATTATTTTAGCAGGAGCAACAGTATGGAGCTTGGCTACTCTAGTCAGTGGTTGGGCCTCCTCGTTAGGTTTTCTCGTAGCCTTACGAATGGCTTTGGGGCTCAGCCAAGCAGCTCTAAGTCCGGCGGTTTATTCGCTGCTAGCTGATTTATTCCCAAAAGAGCGACGAGCTACTGTTTTTTCAGCTTACGCTTCTGCCATTTTTGTTGGGGTAGGTCTGTCTTTCTTAGTTGGTGGTTCTGTGGCACAAGCATATGATTGGCGTATTTCATTACAGGTACTAGGGGCATCTGGTTTTTTTCTAGTTGGACTATCCTTCTTTGGGTTAGTCGAACCACAGAGAATAGATTATCAGCCTAATGGAGGAGATTCTACTACCCAGGATAATCCGATAGTCTCCTTTGGAATTGAAGAATCTGTATGGCATCAGATTAAAGATTTATTAACTAAACGAGCGTTAAGATATCATTTGTTAGGTTTTGGATTACTTGCAATGAGTGGATATACCATATTGGCTTTTATCGGCAGTATTTTTACTCAAAGTTTTGATCGAGTAGACTTAATACCTTATTACGGATGGTTTCTAATGGTGACTGCAGTGGCCGTTACTATTGCAGGATGGGTAACGGATCGTTGGGCTAAACATTTTGGCCCTAGGAACCGATTAGCCTGGGGCTGGATTTCTGGATTAGTATCGCTGCCTTTTTTGTGGGTGGGATTGCATAGTGAGAGTCCTTTAATTGCATTTTGGTTTATAGGAATCGGAAATGTTATCGCGTCTTCCTATAATGGGGTGGCTGCTGCGATTATTCAATTCTTTGCGCGGGATGACCAGCGCGGTTTAGTTGGTGCTTTGTATTTATTTGTTGTTAGTGTTGTTGGTTTTGGTGCAGGCCCACCTCTGGCAGGCTGGTTAAGTGATCAAATTTTTCAAGGAGCCAATGCGGTAGCTTCATCTGTGTGGAGTATTTATCTATTATGTGGAATAGGCTCAGCTGGTGCATTCTATTTAGCACGGGAATATTACGAACAGGATATAATATAAAAAAACCCTTCAACTTTTCAGGGTTGAAGGGTACTAACCAAATAATAGGAGAATTGTCAAATAGAGCAAACCAGCAAAGCATGCTGCTAGTTGACTACAGCCAGAAACTGCAATAATGATTGAAATACTAAGATGAAAAAAACTCCTTAACTTTTTCCATCTGTCTTAGCATGTATCTATCTATGT
>CESW01022978.1_pt1 | contig 15958 bp, 15 predicted proteins | sample 531171 | NCBI WGS metagenome assembly CESW01 (sample SAMEA2621859, study PRJEB7988) | marine metagenome | biome: marine biome (ENVO:00000447); feature: surface water layer (ENVO:00002042); material: "saline water (ENVO:00002010), including plankton (ENVO:xxxxxxxx)" | depth 5 m
TCAATAGAGGAAAGAAATAAGTGGGATGAATATGTTGCTAAAGAGAGCGGGCCAACTAATCAGGAATTACCATCTTATGCTCATGCCGTAGGTGCCGTTTATAGAAATTCAGACCCATCAGATATTGTAGTAACTGCAGCAGGAGGACTAGTTGGGGAAGTAGTGCAAATATGGAAACCTAAAGAATTAAACACTTTTGAAACTGAATGGGGATTTAGTTGCATGAGTTACGAAATATCTGGTGCACTAGGAATCAAAATGGCAAAACCCAATCAAGATGTAATTGTATTTGTAGGAGATGGTTCATATCTATTACAAAATAGTGATATCTATAGTTCTGTTTTATATGATAAAAAATTAATTATTGTTGTATGTGATAATGGAGGTCATATGGTTATTAATAGGCTTCAATTAGCAAAAGGTGGCAAAGAATATCTATGTAATTTGAAAGAAGCCAGAGCAACAAATCTTCAATTTGTAGATTTTGAGGCTCATGCTAAAAGTATGGGAGCTAATGGAGAAACAGTTACTTCGACTTCTGAATTAGAGGCAGCTTTTATTAGGGCAAAAAAATCTAAAAAAACTTATGTTATTAGTATTAAAACTCACGGGTATGAATGGTTAGAAGGAACGGCTTTTTGGGAAAGCCCAACATTGGAAAGCAGCTCAACTGATGCAAACAAAAAGGCTTATAAAGATCATTTAGATGGTAAAAAAAATCAAAGAAAAGGTGTGTAGGTTTTGCTTCATATATCTATAGTAGAAACAATCCATCCTAAAGCTATTAAAAGAATATCTGATAATCCAAATTATTCATTTGAAGTAATTGAAAATTTGGATGAAAATAATTTAATTAATAAATTAAAAGATACTGATGCAATAGCAATAAGAACAGCTAATTTATCTTCTAAAGTTATTGATAGTTGTAAAAAACTTAAAATAATATCTAGACATGGAGTAGGGTATGATAATATTCATTTACCATCTGTAAATATTAAAAAAATACCACTTGCAATTACTATAAATGCTAATTCTATGACTGTTGCAGAACATGTTTTTGCAATGATGTTTTATTTTAATAAAAATATAAATCAATTTGATAAGTCGGTAAGGGAACATGATTGGGATAGGCTAAAAATGGATGGCAACAAAATTATCATAATGAATTCTGAGTTATATAATAAAACTATCCTTATCCTTGGTTATGGAAGAATTGGTAGAGAGCTAGCATCAAGATGCTTAGCTTTTAATATGAATGTTATTATATACGACCCTTTTTTAAAAAAAGAATTTAATGAAAAAAGTATAACAACTGTTAGCCACATTGATGAAGGTTTGAAAATTGCTGATTATATTAGTATCCATACCCCACTTAACAATAATACTCGCAATTTAATTAATAAAAATAATCTTACAAAAATGAAACGTAATGCTTTTATAATTAATGCTTCAAGAGGCGGTATTATCAATGAGATAGATTTGAATAATGCTCTCAATGAAAATATTATTGCTGGAGCTGGATTAGATGTTTTTGATGAAGAACCTCCTTCAAAAGAAAATTTACTTTTTAATAACAAAAAAGCTATTTTTACCCCTCACATTGCTGCACATACTTTAGAGTGTTGGGAAAGACATGGAAAAGAAACAATTCAGAATATATTTGATTATTTTGATAATAAACTTAGTATAAATGCTATTGTAAATAGAGATTCTATCAATTTAAAATATTAAATGATTAAGAATAAATTTAAAAACAAAATTGCTTTAATCACTGGGAGTACACAGGGTGTCGGCGAGGCAACTGCAAGACTTTTTGTCCAAGAAGGTCTAGAGGGCTTAGTTATATGTGGAAGAAATCAAAAAAAGGGAACAAAAATTGCTAAAGAATTAAATAAATTAGGATGTAAAACTATTTTTATTAAAGCTGATTTAAGTGATGTAAATCACTGTTTTAAAATTATTAGAAAAATAGATGAAGTATTTTCAAGACTTGATATTTTGGTTAATTGTGCAGCTCAAACAGATAGAGGAGGGCTTTTGGATAGCTCTCCCAAACTTTGGGATAGTATTTTTGCCACTAATGTTAAAGCCCCATTTTTTTTGATGCAGGGTGCAGCAAAAATAATGATTAGAGAAAATATTAAAGGAGTTATGACTTCTGTCTTGTCCATACAATCTTATGGAGGTTCAGATTTTTTGACTCCTTATGCAGCATCAAAAGGAGCCTTAAAAGTATTAACAAAAAATGCAGCTAATAATCTTTTAAAAAAACAGATTCGCGTTAACGGATTAAATCTTGGTTGGACAGATACACCCAATGAGAGACAAATACAAAAAAAATATCATAATGCTAAAAAAAATTGGATTGATAAGGCAGAAAAAAAACTTCCATTTAAAAAATTGATTCAACCTAACGATGTAGCAAAATTTTTATCATTTATGAGTTCAAATGAATCCGGAATTATGAGTGGGAGTATAATTGATTTTGCTGAAATAATAATCGGACCTATAGCTGGAAAAATAGCAGATAAATTATAAATTATAAAATTAATTAACTAAAAGGATCTGAAGAGTCTCCAGCAATATCAGGTGACATTCTTAACAATCTAGGATCACCAAATCTAACATCTAGAACACAATCAACATATCCTTTTGGCTCATCTGTTTTACCTTCAATATAGATATCTATTTCAAAACCTCTTCTATTTGCTTGATCCATTACATCTCTTGCTTCCATTTTAGCAATTTTATATTTTCTTCCAAATTTTTTCTTAACCTCTTGATAACAAAAATCTGTAAGATTTTCTGTATCTATATTTATACCTGTGTCAAAAAGTTTTTTTCCAACTCCACCTTTTGTCTTATCTCCTTCAGAGAGTAAATATGCCGCTTCTTTTTCTGCTATTTCATCTAACGACAAAGGATTTGAAAAATAGTACATTCCAAATGCATTAAGTATTAAAATTATAATAATAATAATTAACCAATGTAACTTAATTCCTAAAATTTTGTTAGATGATGCCATTATAATAAAAAACTAGTATAAGAAGATATTTTTAATGTCAATTTTTTTAGCTCTTTTTAAAGTGTAGGTAATAAATAATTAAGTTTAAAAATTGTAATTTTATCTATTTTACTAAGTTATTTATTTACATTTTAATTTTTTTCCCCTACTTTTTTTAGCTCTTCTATTGTATTTCTGAATTTGTTTCATCAAATTTTGTTGCTAAGTATTTAAATTTATGATTAATTTTACTATATTTTTTACTTATAGGAGGAAAATATATGAATGCTCTTTTAAAAAAAATCGTACTACTATTAGGTACATTATTATTAGTTTTTGGGTTTGCTTCTCAGGCTTCTGCAGGTTCTCATTCAAAAATTAAAATTATTGTAGTTACTCATGGTCAAGATGCTTCAGCATTTTGGTCAGTTGCAAAAAAAGGTGTAATTGATGCAGCAAATCAATATGCTGATATTGCTGATGTACAATATCGAAATCCAAAAGAATTTGATATGGTAGAAATGGCACAAATTATTGATAATGCTTGTGCATCTAAACCAGATGGTCTTGTTGTTTCAATTCCTGATGCTGATGCATTAGGTTCAGCAATTACTGCTTGTACAGAAGCAGGCATTCCAACTATTTCTATGAACTCAGGAAGTCAAGATAGAGAAGCTCTTGGAGCTCTTTTACATGTTGGACAAACTGAGTATGAAGCTGGATATGGCGGAGGTAAATACTTTAAGAAACAAGGTGTTACTAAAGCTGCATGTGTAAACCAAGAAGTTGGAAATGTTGCTCTTGACAGAAGATGTGAAGGATTCCAAGATGGTTTAGGCTCTTCAGTTGATGTTATTGCTGTAACAGTAGACCCTACTGATGCAAAAAATAAAGTAGTAGCTTACTTGCAAAAAAATCCTGGTACTGAGGCTATAATGTCCTTAGGTCAAGATGCTGCAGTTCCTACTATGGATGCAATTAAAGAAGCTGGACAAGAAGGTATAACTAAATCAGCAACATTTGATTTATCACCTGAAGTTCTGGCAGCTATCAGAGATGGAAATATGGAGTATGCTATCGATCAGCAACAATACCTTCAAGGATATCTTCCTGTAGTAATATTGGTTCTTTATAACCAATATTCTTTACTACCTGGTGTTGATGTGTTAACTGGTCCTGGATTTGTTACAGGTGCTAACGCTGCTGATGTTATTAAATATGCATCTCAAGGCTATAGATAAAATAAAACATTTTAAAACGAGGCTATATATTAGCCTCGTTTCTTAAAAAAAAATGATTGAAGAAAATAAAATAGAAACTGGATACAAGGGCGCTTCCAACGACGAGAGAGTAAGAAATGTTTCTCGATTGAGAACCCTTCTTAATAGGCCTGAGTTAGGTGCGTTAGGAGGCACTATTCTTGTGTTTGGTTTTTTTGGTATAGTTGCTGGTGATAGCGGTATGTTTTCAGTTCTAGGAATTGTTAACTTTGTTGAAGTCTCCTCTTTACTTGGAATTGTTGCTATAGCAGCAGCACTTTTAATGATTTCTGGAGAATTTGATTTGTCTGTAGGATCGATGATCGCTTTTGCAGGTGTTTGTATTGCCATACCAATTACTTATTTTGGATGGCCTTTATGGTTTACAATAATTGTTACATTTGAAATTGCAATTTTAGTTGGTTTATTTAATGGACTCTTAACTGTGAAAACTGGACTTCCATCATTTATAGTCACACTAGCTATGTTGTTTATTTTAAGAGGAGCTACTGTTGCTATAACAAGAGGAGTTAGTGGAAGAACTCAAATCCCAGGATTAAAAAAATTTGCTGAAGATGATCCCTTAACTTTTATTTTTTATAACGATATTGGAGAAAAGCTTTTTACATGGTTTGGTAGTGTTGGGTTACTTGCACTAAGACCAAATGGCCTTCCAGTAATTGAAGGTTTCCCTGTTTCTGTGATTTGGTTTATCGTTTTATTGTTATTTGCTACTTTTATTTTATTAAAAACAAGGTTTGGTAATTGGATTTTTGCATCAGGGGGAGATGCTAATGGTGCCAGAAACGCAGGAGTTCCAGTGACTTTTGTTAAAACACTATTATTTATAGGTACTGCTTGTGCAGCGACAGTATATGCAACAATCCAAGTTATAGATGCAGGCTCGGCAGATACAGCAAGAGGCTTATTAAAAGAATTTGAAGCTATAATTGCATCAGTAGTTGGTGGTTGCCTTTTGCATGGTGGTTATGGCTCAGCTATTGGGGCAGGATTAGGTGCCATTATATTTGGAACAGTTTCTATGGGAATTTATTATACAGGTGTTGATTCTGATTGGTTTAAAGTTTTTTTAGGTATTATGGTTTTAATCGCAGTACTATTTAATAATTTTATTAGAAAAAGAGTAACTGCAAACAGATAATGGAAAACACTCCCTTAATTGAATTAAAATCTATTAGTAAGTATTTTGGTAAAGTCATAGCATTAAAAGATGTTTCTTTAGATGTTCGTAGAGGAGAGGTAATGTGTCTTTTAGGAGATAATGGTGCTGGAAAATCTACATTAATTAAATGTTTATCAGGTGTACATCAACCAAACGAAGGTAAAATTTATGTAGATGGTCAAGAAACTTTATTTGAATCTCCTCGTGATCCGTTAGATATGGGAATAGCAACTGTGTACCAAGATCTTGGTTTAGTTCCCTTAATGAGTATTACTAGAAATTTTTTTATGGGAAGGGAGCCTACTAAGTATCCTTGGCCCTTTAGAATTTTTGATGAAGAAAGGGCAAATCAAATTGCTACTAAAAAAATGCTTGAAATAGGTATCGATATTAGAGATCCTGCTCAAGCGGTTGGAACACTTTCAGGAGGAGAAAGACAAACCGTTGCTATTGCAAAAGCAATTTATTTCGGTGCAAAAGTTTTAATCCTTGATGAACCAACTTCTGCTCTCGGAGTTCATCAAGCATCAGTTGTTTTAAAAATAATTGTAAAGGCGGCAGAAGCTGGATTAGGAGTAATTTTAATTACTCATAATGTACACCATGCTTATCCAGTAGGTCATCGATTTACAGTTTTAAATCGCGGAACAAGTATGGGAACATTTGAAAAAAAAGATTTGCCTCGTGAAAAATTAGTTTCAATGATGGCTGGTGGAGAAGAATTAGATCAATTAGAGGTTGAGCTAAAAGAAATGAGAAGAATTAATGCTTAAATTTACACTTTTTCTTTATTAATATAATTATTCATTAATCCTGCTACAACAAGAGTTAAAGCTCCTAAAATAGAAAAGAAGTCTGGCAGTTCATCAAAAATAATAAATCCATATATTGTGCTCCAAATTAACATACAATAAAACAAAGGAGTTAAAAAAGAAGCTGATTCTGTTTTATAGGCAGTTAGTAAACAATATTCACCTAATGAACTTAATAATCCAAAAATAAATAAAAAAATAAATATATTAATTAATCCAAAGTCCATTAAATTTGAAAAATTATTTGGCAATAAAAGTAAAAACATACTAGAGATAACTAGTCCTATCAATGTTGTAAAAAAAAGTGTTGAAGCATTATTACTAATCCCATCTAAATATTTTGAAACAATTTGATATCCTCCAAAAAATAAATTAGCTACGATTATTAATATTGATGCTGGATGAATAACACCAAGCCCAGGTCTAGTTATAATTAAAACACCTATGAAACCTAAAATTACTATAAAAATCTTACCATTAGTCAGCCTCTCTTTTAAAATTAATGCACTAGCAAGCACTACCATTATTGGATGTAAAAAACCTAAGGCAGTTGCTTCAGCTAGAGGCACATATTTTAAAGCAAGATAAAATCCCATTGTTGGACAAATAGTACAAATTCCTCTTAGAATTTGTAATTTTAAATCACCATAATTAAATATTTTTTTTTTATTCTTATAAAAATATACTGAGAAAAAAATAGTTTGTCCAAAATATTTTGCCCATACAAACACGATAAAAGTAGTGTACATACTAAAATATTTAACTTGCGCATCCATTGATGTAAAACATATTGTTGTAATTATAATAAACAAACCTCCCTGATAAATATTGATAGACTTATTCATAAAAGTAAAATTTAATTTATTTAAAAAATCAGTGATTTAATTTCTCTCATAGAAATACAATGTAAATTTTCTATTGATTTTGTCCAATTAAGAAATTCTTTATCTTTAAATAATGAATACTCCTCTGTTCTGATATGCCACTGCTCAGGATCAATTATCTCTATTTCACCCGGTGCATTTGGATGTAAGGCTAAATAAGTTAAGCCTGGGTTAAGATTTGACAAAATATCTTTGATTAATTTTGCATTTTCATCTTTGTTTGCAAAAGGACTCATTGCAAAATGATCAAAAACTAAAATGTTTTCGTTTAATTCTAAATTTTCAACTTTTTGTTGATGAATATTTTGTTGAATTTCATCTGTTTTATTTAAACCTTTATTTTTCATCTCATTTGCTTGTGCAGAAAGATTGAAAGCATTATAATCTCTTGGAAAAATTCCAGGTATTTTATATTCTTTGGATAATTTTAAATATATATCTTGAAATTTTGGCGCTAGTGCAGTTGCCATATGACAATCCATATGAGAAATATTAATTCCACTTTTAAGAACTAGCTCTATTTGCAATCTAAGTTCTTTTTCAACTGAATCTTTTGAGGCATTTTTTTCAACTTCAGGAACTGTAGACCAAAAAAAACCATTCGAGTCAACTAAACCAGTATTGGTATTTGGTCCAGAAACAGGCCTCCATTTGTAAAAATTATATTCGCTTGTTAAAGTTAAATGAATACCAATATCTAAATCTTTTCGCGATTTACAAATTTCCAATGTTTCTGAACTCCATGGACAAGGAGGCATTAAAGAACCACAACTAATAAAACCGATTCCGCAAAGATCTATAAAAGCTTTATTTGCACCGTGACACATCCCCACATCATCCAAATGAACAACCAATAACTTAGTATTATTATCTAAATTTAGTTTTTGAATTATTTTTTCGAAAACAGTACTCATTAATATTTTGTTTAATTTCTATATTTTTTGTTGTATACATATCATCATGTATGAAATTGGCAATCAAGAAGTAGAAGCTATAAAAAAAATTGTTTCACAAAAAAAACTTTTTAGGTATTTTGAGAATAGTGAATGTAGTATTTTTGAAAAAAATTACTCTAAGTATTTATCGATTAAGCATACAGCTTTGGCTTCAAGTGGAACGGCATCTCTAACAGCTGCTCTAATTGGTTTAAAAATAGGACCAGGTGACGAAGTTCTTGTACCAGCTCACACTTATATGGCAAGTGCTATGTCTGTGTTATCGGTAGGGGCTATACCAGTTATTGTTGATATTGACGATTCTCTTACTATTGACCCTAACGCCTTAGAAGAAGCATGCGGCCCAAGAACAAAAGCTGCTATTGTTGTTCATATGTGGGGCACAACCTGCAATATGAATAAAATTATGAAAATAGCTAAAAAGAAAAATTTGTTTATTATTGAGGACGCTTGTCAGGGTGTTGGTGGCGGTTATGAAAAGAAAATGCTTGGCACTATAGGACATGTAGGAGCATTTAGCTTCAATTACTATAAAAACATGACTTGTGGAGAAGGAGGGGCTGTTGTTTCAAATAATAAAGATTTAATTGAAAGAGCAAAGTGTGCAATTGACCCTTGTCATTTTTATTGGCAAGGACGTAAAAATTCACTTAAGCCTTTTGCTGCAAATGGCTCAAGAGCTTCTGAATTTATGGGAGCGTTACTAAATGTACAGTTAAAAAGATTACCTAAAATGATAAATAAAATGAGAAAAGAAAGAGATCAAATATTAAATTCAACAAAATATTTATCAAATATGGGAATAAACCAATCACCTCTTAATAGTCAAAAATATGATTGTGGTAATTATGTATTTTTAAATTTTTTATCAAATAAAGAAGCTAAAAAATTTACATCTATTTTCCCAGCACCTATAGCTGGTAAAACTGGTAGACATAATTATACTGAATGGGATCAAATTCTACTAAAAGAAGGATCATTTCATCAAGCTACTAATCCATATAAGTTACCACAAAATAAAAAGTGTAGAACAAATTACTCAAAATCAATGTGTAAAAAATCTTTGGAAATTTTAGATAAAACAGTTATGATTCCTACAGATCCAAAAAATACTAAACAACAAATTGATAAAACTATTAAAAATATTAAAAAAGCTGCTTTAGCTATGGTTCAAAATCAAAAAATAAGTCTTAACCAAAAATCTATGGATAAAGGCAAATTTGATTATAAAGACAACTAATTTCTTTAATTAATTTATTAAATTTTATTAAATCTATTTGATGACCTTGTTTTTTAGCCTTTTCTGTAAACATGTCTCTAATTGCATCATTAAAAAATTTTTAGAATTATGATACCTAAATATATAACAAGATTTTTTCAATTTATTTAAAATATTTTTTAAAAGTACTAATGCTTTCTCTAAATCCATCTTCATAATTGTTATTTCCAGGATGAAAGACACTTTCAAAAGAAATAACACCTTGATATTTATCTAATCGCAAGGCATTTCCTATAGGTTCAAATAAGTCTGCTAATTGTCCATCACCCATTTTTTTTATTTCTAAAGTTGCTTTAGGTGTATCAACAATTATATCCTTAATGTGTATATGTCCAATATATCCATTTTTAATTTCATTATAACCATTAGGATAAGCTAATTCATGACACCAACAATTATTTGCAGGATCCCATAGGACTTTTAAGGTATCTTTAGCATCAAGATCATCAATTAATTTTTTTGCTGTATAGCTTGAATTAATCATAGTACCATTCCCAGTTTCAACAACTAGAGTTAATCCTTCTTTTTTAATTAGTTCTACAGCAGGATAAATTAATTTTAAAAGGGAGTCCCAAGCGCCATGTTGTACATTCCATTTTTCAGCACCATTTTTACCCCATAAAATTTGTTCCTTTTTACTACTCATAATTCTTACAAGAGGAGATTTTAAAATATGAGCCATTTCAATAACTCTTTTTAAATCATCCATATGTTTTTGATGATCTGAATCTTTGGGAATATTTTTAGAAGTTAAACCAGCAAATATATGACGAGATAAACAAGAAACAGGTTTATTAAATATATTTAATAAGTCCTTTATCTCTTTAATTTCTTTATTTGAATGATTCCCAACCTCTTTATCTCCCACGTATTGCAATTCTGCATACTCTAAATTGAACTCTCTCATTACTTTAAGAGCGTGCTTTAAATCCCTACTTATACCATCTGTAATTACTCCTAATTTCATTTAATCACCTTATCTGTGTAATTCAGCCCCAATTATTTCCTCTATTACTTTAGAAATAATCCAATTATCTCCATCAGGGTATTTTGTCTTACCAGCATGAAAAAGTTGCATAGCAGTTGAAGCTGTATGAAGAGGTACACCTAAGTTTTCTGCTAAATTAAGAGATATTATTAAATCTTTATGCATTGTAGAAATTGAACTTCCAGTTCCATAAAATTTTCTATCTATTATATTTTCTAGAGCTGAGTTTGTAACATTGCAACCTGCACCAGAAGTTGAAAAAACTTTTAACAAAGTTTCTCCTTTAATACCAGCTTTAGCTGCAAGTGCAGCAGCTTCAATTGTTGCAGTAAAAATTGAGCCTATAAGAGATTGTAAACAAGCTTTTACAGTCTGACCTTCACCAGGTTTACTACCAATATGATGTATTTTATTTGATATAGCATTCATAACTGATTTAGATTTTTCAATAACACTTTTTTCACCAGCTGCCATCATTGTTAAAGTACCGTTTTGAGCTCCAGCAAAACCTCCAGATACAGGTGAGTCAATAAAGTTAATATTTGTATCTTTTATAACTTCTCCAATTTTTTTTGCTTCTAAAGGTTTGATAGTTGATGTTAAAATTATCGTACTATTTTTTTTAAGATTGTGGATAAGACCATTTTTATTTAAAATCACTTCATTTGCTTGATTTCCATCCATAACCATTACAAAAACTATATCTGAAAATTTTCCTAAATCAGATAAAGAATTTGCAGCAACACCACCTATCCTTATAAAATCTTTCATTCTTTTTTCATTTAAATCTATTCCCATTGTAGAAAAATTTTTATTTATTAAATTTTTTGCAAAACCACTGCCCATATCACCCAAGCCAACAATTCCAACATTCTCCATATAGTTTTTCCTCCAAAAAAATATCGTGTTATAGAATATATGCTTATTATTAATTTAAAAATAAATTTTTTTGATTGATGTTGTTTTTTATCGTATAAAAAATTATGTTGTTAGATAACTATGATGAATTTGATCTTAATTATAATTTAGAAAAAATTCCACAATATACTTTACCTGATCCTTTGTTATTAAGTAATGGTAATAAAATTAAAAGTATCGAGGAATGGGAAGTTATTCAAAGAGAAAAAATAATAAGTTTGTTTTCAGATAATTTATACGGGAAAATACCAGGAAAATTTAACAATGTGGAAATTATTATAAAATCTGTCGACAAAAATTTTTTTAATTCACTTGCTACAAAAAAAGAAGTGCAAATTAAATTCAATGATAAAATCTTTATAGATTTATTAATATTTATTCCTAATAATCAACCTTCTCCCAGTCCAATTTTTTTTGGGATGAATTTTTTTGGCAACCATACAATATCAAATGAAAATATAACTACTGTATCAAAAAGACTCACTATGGAAACTGATATTAATTATCAGAAAAAAAATAATTTGAAAAAATATTTGACAAAAATAAGATTTGATAAAAAATCAATACTAAATGCCGATTTACAAGAAGATAATATGGGTTATGAGGGAATTGTTCATGGTGGAGAAAGAATTTATTTTGAAGATAATATGGTAGGAAGAATTCAATTTAATATTTATAAAAAAAAATTAGATTTATACGAGGCTACTGCCTACATTCCAATAGAATTTTATTCTTCAAAAAAAAATTTAAATGTTGCAATACATAATAGTTTTGCAAAAGCTAAAATAATTGATTTTGATCCTGAGGAAGTAAGAGGAGTAGCAAGCTCAAGATGGCCGTTGGAAAAAATTTTAAAAAAAGGATATGGAATAGCAACATTTTATTACGGGGATATTGATCCTGATTATGACGATGGTTTTCAAAATGGTATTCATCAATTTTTTTATAAAAAAAACCAAACGCATCCCGAAAGTAATGAATGGGGATCTATTAGTGCATGGGCTTCTGGACTTAGTTATTGTATGGATTATTTTTCTAAAGATATGGATATTGACTCAAAAAAAGTTGCAGTTTTTGGTTTGTCCCGTTTAGGCAAAGCAGCACTTTGGGCAGCAGCTTTAGATGATAGATTTGCTTTAGTAATTTCTGGAAACTCAGGTAATGGAGGGGCAACTATATGGCGCCGTAAAATTGGCGAGACCTTATATAGTATGAATAGACGTTATCCGCATTGGTTATGTAAAAATTCAAATAAATTTAATCATAAAGAAGAACAATTACCTTTTGACCAACATGCTTTACTCTCTTTAATTGCCCCAAGACCATTATTAATTGCAAGTGCTGCAACTGACCCTTTGTCTGATCCGATCGGAGAATTTTGTGGTGCAAAATATGCAAGTAAAATATATGAATTTTTAAAAGTAGAAGGACTTGGAATAAATAATATTCCCTCTGATGAAAAATTTATTAATTCAAGAATTGGTTATTATATTAGAAAAGGCAAACATGATATTACAGAATCTGACTGGAATAATTTTATATTATTTGCAGATAAACATCTTAGGAATAAATCATAAAATAATTATGAAAAAAAAGTTTTAATGGTATTGGAATCGGATATAAAGCAAAAGAATAATTTAAAATTAATTTATGCTAAAAGTTGGTTTAATTGGTTGTGGAAATATTGCTGAAACTTACTTTAGGGCTCAAGATTATTTTAATAATATAAACATAATTGCTTGTGCTGATATAAACAAAGAAGCAGCAAATAAATGTGCAAAAGAGTACAATATACTTTCCCAAACTGTTGAAGAAATTCTTTTAAATCCCGATATCGATATTATTTTAAATATTACAGTCCCTCAAGCTCACTATGAGGTTTCAAAAAAAGTTCTTCAAGCAGGTAAACATGTATACAGTGAAAAACCTATGTCAATTAAATTTGAAGATGCAGAAAATTTATTTAATATTGCTAAAAATAATAATTTATATTTTGGAAATGCACCTGATACTTTTCTTGGAGGCGGAGGACAACTATCCAGAGAGATAATAGATAGTGGTGACCTGGGTGAAATATTGACAGGTAATTTTATTTTTGCTTTTCCCGGAATGCAAACTTGTCACCCAGATCCAGAATCTTGGTTTGATATAGGTGGTGGCCCTGTAGTAGATATGGGTCCTTATTTTTTTACTGCACTAATTAACTTACTTGGTCCAGCAAAAAATGTTCGAGGACGAGGTGTTAAGTTTGCTGAAAATCGTACTTACGATATTGGTTCAAAGAAAGGCAATCAATTTAATGTTAAAGTTCCAACAACATATATGTTCAGTTTAGAATTTTATAATAATTCAATTATTCAAGGTTGCTTGTCATTTGATGTTCAGAATCATAATCGTAATCATATGGAGTTATATGGTACAAAAGGTTCAATAGTTGTTCCTGACCCAAATATGTTTGGAGGTCCAGTAATAATATCTAAAGAATTAGGTAGTGAGTGGAAAGAGTATTCAGTCGAAGACAAACCTTTGGGTAAAACAAATATTTTCAGTCAGAGTAGTAGAAGTAATGAAGCGCCAAAGCAGTCAAACTATAGAGGAGCAGGTTTATCCGAAATGATTAATGCTATAGAAAAAAATAAAAAGCATCGTTGTTCTGGAGATATGGCACTTCACGTAGTTGATATGATAGAATCTACTATGATTTCTGCTAAAGAAAATAATCAGGTTAATTTTAGATCTAAATGTGAAAGACCAAATCCTTTTTTTGATAGTGAAATCGATAAGATATTTAAAAAATAATTTTTTATACTTTTTCTGCAAGCTCTAAAGATTTATTAAATTCACTATCTGTTATAAAAATAGTTATTTTTAGTTTATTAAATTTTTATTTACAGTGTCTTCATGAAAATCTTTGAAAGTATTCACTCTCTCCCTTAAGTCTTTTATATTCTTTTAATAAGTCTCTATAAATTTTTAAATGCCTACGAGTATGTCCACTAGTATATGATGTGTAACCCAAAACATCATTAACAAATAAATATTGACCATCACATCCAGAAACACTTCCCATTGAAAGAGTCATTATATCAACTTTTTTTGTTATAACTTCAGCAACTTTGGGTGAAACTACTTCTAATTCAACACCTATTGCTCCTGCATCTTGAAGTTCTAGCGTATGCTTCAACATACCAACAGCTTTATAAGCAGTTTTTTCTATTGCTCTAAAACCACCTATCCAGGCTGCTTTACTAGGAACTAGACCTACGTGACAATTAATTAGAATATTCTCTTCTCTTAAACAAAATAATATAGTTTTTTTAATAAATTAAATTATAATTATTGGTTTTTCATATAAATTTAATATAAATTATAGAATATACTCAAAAGTTAACTAACTTAAAATTATGAAGCAACTTGAAATTGACAATTGGTTTAAATGTAAAATTGACAAAAAAGTTTACAAACAACTTACAAAAAGATCAGATTGGCAAGGGATTAAACATGTATTAATTTGGTTAGGTTGCTTGTTTCTCTCAGGATATATAGCTTGTTTAAGCTGGGGAACATGGTGGGCTGTTCCAACATTTCTTATTTATGGAAATATATTTATGGCATGCAACCCTGTTTGGCATGAATGTGGCCATCGAACAGCTTTTAAAACTCGATGGGTAAATGAATTATTTTATCACATTGGTTCTTTTATGTACAATTTTGAACCTATTAGATGGAGGTGGAGTCACTTTCATCATCACTCATATACACTACACACTAATCCTTACGACTATGAAATACAAGTTACAAAACCAACCGATCTTTTTTATGTTTTCCTTATGCATCTTCCTGGTGGAAACCTATTGTTAATATTTAAGGGAATACTTTCATTTCACTGGGAAACTATTAAACATGCAGCTGGCATTACCACACCTGTTATGAAAGATTGTATTCCAGAAAGTGAAAGATCAACATGTAGATTTTACTCAAGATTACACATATCAATATGGCTTCTTATAATTGCCTTCTCAGTTTACATTTCTAGTTGGTTACCAATTATGCTAATATTACTTCCTTTTGTTTATGGAACCACTCTCAGAAATATGTTTGATTTTGTTCAACATGCTGGTTTAGCAAATGATGTAAATGATCATAGATTATGTGTGAGAACCGTGAAATTAAATCCAATATTCAGTTTTCTATATTGGCATATGGAATATCATTTGGAACACCATATGTTTCCTATGGTTCCATCATACAATTTAAAAAAACTCCATAACCTAATCAAAGACCAACTCCCTGAGCCCAAAAATGGTTTAATTGACGCATACAAAGAAATTATACCTGCAATAATAAAGCAATCTAAAGATCCATCCTATAAAATTCCTGTAAAAATACCGCAAACAATTTAAATTAAGTTAAATCCCCATTCTCGATCTAGAAATTTCAGTTTTGATCTAAAAAAATCGTTTTTTAATTAGATTTTTTCATGTTAAGTTTGATTATATTTAATTCAAAAGGGAGGAATTATGAAAATAATATCTAGTTTATTAATCGCTGCTTTCCTTACTGTTTCTACATCTGTAGTAGCAAAGCCTTTGTACATGTTTATTACTCACGCATCAGTTGGTGCTGCTAGTAGTGTATTCTGGCAAGCTGTTAAAAACGGTATGGAAGACGCTTG
>CESW01265382.1_pt1 | contig 15935 bp, 17 predicted proteins | sample 531171 | NCBI WGS metagenome assembly CESW01 (sample SAMEA2621859, study PRJEB7988) | marine metagenome | biome: marine biome (ENVO:00000447); feature: surface water layer (ENVO:00002042); material: "saline water (ENVO:00002010), including plankton (ENVO:xxxxxxxx)" | depth 5 m
AAGTTGATTACTTCTTTAACGCTATAAGATTTACCTAATGATAAATTAAATATTTCGTATTTAGTTTTTTGATGTAAAAAAATTTTTTCAATACCTCTCGACAAATCATCTATATAAAGAAAATCTCTCTTTTCTTTCCCCTCCCCCCAAACTTGAATCAATTTAGAATTATTTAAAAACTTACATAAGGAGGCTGCCATAAAATGAGATTTATCTGAGAAGAATTTATCATATGGCCCATAAATGTTAGAGTGTCTTAGTGAGGTAAATTTTATATCTGTAGAAGTTGAGTAATATTTACATAAGTTTTCTGTATAAAGTTTTGTGTATGCAATTCCCTCATAGCTCTTATTAATTTGTTTGTAATAATCAAAATCATTTTCTTTAAGAGGTTTTGAAGAATTATTGTACATTACAGTACAACTCAAAGAGACAAAGTGCTTAACAGAGCTAGTAGTGACTTTCTGTAAAATTAGTGAGTTCATAATCGAATTACTAGAAATGAATGCAAAAGGATCTTTTAACATCACTTTGATGCCTGCTGTAAATGCAGCAGATTGAATTACAAAGTCATACTTTTTTTTAAATAATTTTTCTACTTGCTTATCTTTTAAAAGATTTACTTTAAGCCAATGAATATTCATATTTTTGAATAATTTTTCTTTAGGTTTATTTTTAAAATATGTTGCAGTAACATTATGTTTTTTAGAAAAATACAAAACTAAATTTCTTCCTATAAAACCACTTCCACCAAGAATTAGTATTTTTTTCATTTATTATCTCTAAAAATTTTCAAAAAATTACTTAAGCTTTTTTCAAAAGAAACTGTTGGTTTCCACCCAGTATGTTTTTTAAACTTACTTGAATCTGGAATTTGAAGCGTCACATCAGTTTTTCTTAATAAATTTTTATCTATTTTACTTTCAATCTTAATAAATGAATTTTTTTTTAAGATATCTAAAAATTTAGAAATTTTAAAAATTTTATTACCTCCAATATTATAAATTTCTCCAATCCTACCTCTTGTTGCTGCTACCCAGTATGATTTCATAGCATCTTCAATATCTATAATTGTTCGTGTTGAATTCAAATTTCCATGATAAAGAATTTTTTGTTCTCCCCTTTCAATTTTAACTATTTGATTTGCCCAGTGGGATGCGAATAAATTTAATCTTCTTGGGTTTAAATAAGTAAACATTCTAGTAATAATAATATTTAAACCATAATTTTTTTGATAATTTTGTGAACATAAATCTTGAAATGCCTTAGATACAGCATAAGGACTAGCTGGACGCATAGGGTTATTCTCTCTTATAGGCACCTCATTTTTTTTTACCTGACCATAAACTTCCGAAGTACTACAAATCTGAATAACACTTTTTAATTTTAATCTTCTAACTGCTTCCAAAAGATTTAGAGTAATATTATTGTTGTTATTTATAAAACTCATTGGCTCGTCAAAAGATTTTCTGACATCTGCATCAGAGGCTATATGAAATATGACATCTGGTTTAACTTTTTTTAAATTAAAAAAAAGATCTTTAAAATTATTCATATCACATTTAATTAGAATTGAATTTTTTTTGATTAATCTAATATTTTTAGGTCTTAACTTTCTGTATAAACCGAAAACTTTTACTTTTGGTTGATTGTTAATTATATGCTCTGCTAAGTAGCTGCCCCCTGAACCACATATACCAGTGATTAAAGCTTTTTTAAATTTTCTCATTTCTAGTAATTTTGGTCAAAATCTTTCTTACTAATCAATTTATAAACTTGAGTTAGCTCTTTTATTCCATCATCTAAGTTTACTTTTGGCTTCCATCCTAAAGACTCTATTTTTTTGTTTGATACAAAATAATCTCTTTTATCTGGATCGGTACCTTCGTGAGAAACTTCAAAATTAAACTCTTTAATATGTTGTTTGATTTTTTTACAAAGTTCAATTTTTGTTAAATTTGCTGACGAAAGACCAACGTTATAAATATTATTTTTAACTGTATCAAAGTTATCTATAGCAAATAAGAATGTATTAACAATATCTCTTACATGGATATAATTTCTTCTAAATTCTGGCTCAAATAAAATTAGTTTTTTTTCGAAAAGCGCATTGTATACGAAAAAATTTACAAGCAGATCTACTCTATTACGAAATGAGGATCCAAATACTGTTGCTAATCTAAATGATGTAACATTTTCATTTTGCATTAATTCATTTTCAACTGCACATTTGGTCTTTCCATATACTGATATTGGATTTAATGGCATATTTTCATCACATTCTACATTCTTATCAGTAGTTCCATAACCACTATTAGTGTTTGGATATAGTATAATTTGCTCTTTAGATTTTGATTTAATTAAATTAATTATTGAAACTTGATTAACTTCTTTCGCTTCTAATGGGAATTTATCACATAAAGGTGCTCCAACCAAACAAGCTAATGGAATAATAATATCATTCTCTTTCAAAAGTTTTGACATTAAATCTTTATTTCTCGCATCGTCTTTTATGAATTTAAAATTTTTTTTTATTATTAGATGTCCAATAGTATTTTTTTTAAAATACATATTATCAACTACTGTAACATTATAATTTAAGTTTACTAATGTATCAGATAAAAGAGAACCAATATAACCAGCTCCACCAGTTATTAATACATTTTTCATAATGTTTTATGTAAAACTTCAGACAACTTTTTTAATTGAATACTTAAATCCTTACTAGCATTTCCGACAAAAAATCCATTGTTATGCAAGAAATTTGAATTATTTAAATTTTTAAAAACTTTATAATCAAAATATTTTTTATAATTATGTTTTGTAAAACATCCTCCTGTAATTAATCTAAAATCAATATTTTCTTTTTTTAAATTTGCAAAAAGTTTTAATTTTTTTGCTTTATCAATTTTTTTAACAATAATTGGGAAGGCAAAACTTGATGATTGAAAATTTGTATTTGGTATTATAATTTTTTTATTATTCTTAAATAATTTATTAAAATAAGATAAATTTTTTCGTCTAATCTTAATAAAATTATTTACTTTTTTGAGTTGAATGTTTCCGATAGAGCCATGTAATTCTCCTGGTCTTACATTATATCCTGGTAAAATAAATTTATACTCTTCGTAAAAATCATTTTTTTTTGCTTTGAAAAGAGGATTTTTTTTAGGTAAATCCCTTGACCAACCATGAGCCCTTAAGGATTTTAAAATACAGTATATTTCAAAATCATCTGTAGAAATCATTCCTCCCTCCATTGTGCACATATGATGAGAAAAAAAGAAAGAGTGACTTGAGACTTTTCCAAAACTTCCAGCCATTTTATTAGCGACTAAAGCGCCCATACTTTCACAATTATCCTCGAATAAATAAATATTTCTTTTCTCACAGATATCTCTAATTACCTTAAGATCACACGGTACTCCTAATAAATTTACCACAACTATTAATTTAGTTTTTTTTGTTATCGCTTTTTTAAGTAAATTAATATCTACATTAAAAGTATCTAATTCAATATCTACTAATTTTAATTTTAAACCTAATTGCTGCAAAGGTGCATAGGTTGTGCTCCAAGAAACTGCTGTAACAATTACTTCATCACCCCTTCTAAGAGGATTTTTTTTTTTGAAGAAAAGTGATGACAAACCTAACAAATTTGCTGAAGAACCAGAGTTTACCATTACAGAATATTTTTTACCAAGATATTTAGAAAAATTATTTTCAAATTTTTTAACATTTTTACCCATTGTAAACATTCCAGATTTTATAACGGATTGCATTGCTGAAATTTCTTTTTTATCCCAATTTGAATGTGTTAAAGGATATTTCATTTATTAAATTTATTAATTATTTTAAGTGACTGTCTATATAAATCATTTTCATCAAATTCAAAGTAAATATTGGATTTTTTAGCAGCTAATTTGTCACTTAATTTATCACCAATCATAAAACTTTTTCTAAGATCAATATCCCAATTTTTTAAAATATCTAAGATCATAAGATTGCCAGGTTTCCTATAAAAAGTTTTTTTTTTATATTTCTTTATTTTTGCTTTTGGGTGGTAAGGACAATATCTTATATCATTTATAAAGATTTTTTTTTTAATTAAGTAATTATTAATTTTTTTGTGTAATATGAAAAAATCATTTAAATTAAAAATACCTTTTGCTACTCCAGCTTGATTTGTAACAACAAAAATATAATAATCTTTACTTTGGAGAAATTTTAGCGCTTTAATTACATTAGGTTTAAATTTAAAGTTTTTATACATATGTGTATATCCTTTATCGTAATTAATAACTCCGTCTCTATCTAAAAAAATTGCAGGACGTTTGAACTGATTTTTTAATAGTTTTGACGATTTTAAGAAATTATTAGGTGTCCCAATATCAAAAAAAAAACGATTTGAAATTATTCCTTTTAATTTTTTTTTATCTATTAATTTAGGCAATATTTTATCTTCGAGTGAAATTTTTTCTGAGGGAATTAAATTTAAAAAATTCTTTTTAAAAAAATAAACACCCGCATTCATATAATTGGATCTTTTAGAAAAAATTATATTTTTATTACTATCAATATTTAATCCATTTAGTTTAGAATTAGATCTATAGTTACTATTATATGTTAAATAAATGGTATTTTTTTTTAAATTATAAAAATTATCTACCATAAAAATGCTATCACCATTAATTAATAGAAAATCGTTTATCTTTTTATTTTTTAAATTGCTCAACGCTCCCCCTGTATCTAGCGGTTTTTTCTCTTTTATGACTTCAATCTCGGTTAAATTATAAAACTTTTTATGATATTTTTTAATAATCTTATTTCCTCTATAACCGGCTAATATAAAAATTTTTTCAAAATTAAATTTTGAAAAATGATTTAATAAATAGCTAATAAAAGTTTTGTCATTAATACTCGCAAGAGGTTTTGGGTTATCTTTTAGGAATTTTCTAATTCTTTTACCCTTTCCGCCTGCTAATATAACTAAATCTAATTTTTGCATTATTATGAAAATAATATAATGGTAACATAAAATGTAATCTTTAATGAAAAAAAAAACGGCTTTTATTTCTGGAATTGGTGGTCAAGATGGATCTTATCTAGCCGAGTTGTTGCTTAAAAAAAACTACCGAGTTTTTGGAATACTGCCTCGTAGATCTAATCCAGAATTTCAAACTTTTAGAATTGATCACATTATAAATAAATTGGATATTGAATATGGTGATATTTTGGATAAAATTACATTAGATCATATAATTAAAAAAATTAAACCAAACGAAATATATCATTTGGCTGCACAATCTCATGTAGGTATTTCATTTAAGTCTCCATTTATTACAACTCAAATCGATTATATTGGTGTTATAAATATTTTGGATGCAGTTCGTTTTAACTCTCCAAGATCTAAATTTTATAATGCCTCAACTTCTGAAATTTATGGAAATATAAATAATAATAAAATATTAAATGAAGATTCTGTAAAAGATCCAGTAAGTCCATATGGTATTTCAAAATTAGCAGCATATCATTTGACAAGAATTTATAGAGAAAGTTATAATTTATTTGCTTGCAACGGTATTTTATTTAATCATGAATCTCCTAGAAGAGGACTTAATTTTGTTACAGCAAAAGTAATTAAAGGTGCTTTAGAAATAAAACATAAGAAAAAAAAGTTTTTAGAATTAGGTAATCTTGATAGTATGAGAGACTGGGGTCATGCGATAGATTATGTTTATGCTATGTGGCTCATACTTCAACAAAAAAAACCTCAAGACTTTGTTGTAGCAACTGGTATATCAAAATCTGTTAGAGACCTCTGCAAATTAGTTTTTTTTAAGTTAGGTTTAGGCGATTATAAAAAATTTATTAAAATAAATAAAAGATATTTAAGACCAAATGAATTATACCACCTCCGTGGTAATGCAAATAAAGCAAAAAAAATCTTAAAATGGAAAGCTACAATCTCTTTTGAGGAAATGATTGATGATATGATAGAAAAACTAGAAAACCGTTTTTTTTAAATATGAGAAAACTACAATTAATTGCAGAAAATATAAATGAGCATTTAACAACTTTAAATACAATTAAAGATAAAGACTTAAAAAATATATTGAAATTTTATAATATAATATTAGCTTCTATTAAAAAAAAAGGTACAATCTTTTGGTGTGGTAACGGTGGTAGTGCATCTGATAGTCAACATTTGGCAGCAGAATTAATAGGAAGATATAAATCAAATAGAAAACCTCTTAAGTCAATATCATTAAATTCTGATACGTCAGTTCTAACATGTATTTCAAATGATTTTGGATATGAAAATATATTTTCTAGACAGTTAGAAGGAATTGCAAATCAAAATGATGTGCTGATAATCATATCAACTTCAGGAAATAGTAAAAATATAATAAACGCTGTCAAATTTGCAAAAAAAAAGAAGATTAAAGTATTGGGCTTGTTGGGTAAAAATGGGGGTGTTTGTAAAAATTTAATAAAAAACAAGATTATTATAAATTCAAATAATACAGCCCGAATTCAAGAAATGCATATTATGATTGGACATGTAATATGTGATTTAATCGAAGAACAATTTGGTATTTAGTTTTTTTAATAATAATGAAGAAAATATTAATTTTTGGTGGATATGGATTTATTGGTGAAAAACTATATCTAAGTTTAAAAAATATTTATAATGTTAAAAGATATTCTTCAACAAAATCAAAGAAAATTAAATATAATTATAAAAGCTTTTATAAAATAATTAAAAAAACGAAACCTAATATAATCTTTTTCTTAAGTGGAACTTCTCACCCTGACTACAATAATAAAAATCATATTAAAGATTTAAAAAAAACTAATTTAGTAATCCAAGATATGTTAAGTGCCTTAAAAAACAATAATTTTAAAGGAAAATTTTTTTACTTTTCTACCATTGGAGTTTATGGAAGTTCATTAAAAAAAAAGGTGAATGAGAATGAAAAAATAAACCCTGAATCTTTTTATACTCTCTCAAAAGAAATAGCTGAAAAGCAATGTATATTCTTTTCTAAAAATTATGAATTAAATATAATAATTTTAAGAATTTGTTCTATTTTTGGTCCTGGTCTAAATAGACAAATTGTTTACAAAATAATTAATTTACTTTTATCTAATTCCAAAACCATTAAACTTCTTGGTAATAAGACAGATAAAAGAGAATTTTTATTTATAGATGATCTTATATTAATTTTAAAAAAAATTATTAAAATAAATATTAAGAGTGGAATTTTTAATATTGGATCTAATAAACAATATAAAATTTATGACATAATAAATAAACTTAAAGTTATTTTAAGAATTGATAAAAAAATTTATTTCTCTAACGAAATAAAATCACCAAATTTTGCTCTTTTAGATAATAATAAATTAAACAGAATTATTAATGTTAAAAGAAAATTTGATTTAAGTTACGGTCTAAATAAGACCGCTCAATTTTACAAAAAAAAAATTAATGATTAGTTTTGTTGTCCCTACTTTAAATGAAGTTGGAAATATTGAAAAAACAATAAATAAGATTACACAAAACTTTAGTGAAAACAATAATTTTGAAATAATTTTTGTAGATGATAAAAGCAACGACGGGACTTTAGATAAAATTGAGTCAATATCTAAATATAATTCTAATATAAAATTAATTATTTCTGATGAGAGATTTGGTTTAGGTCATGCTTTAATTCAAGGCCAAGAAGAGGCAAGAGGAGAATATATATTTTTTTTAGATTGTGATAATTCTATAAACAATGATGATTTAAATAGATTAATCAAATCACGTGATCAAAATTCATTAATAATAGGTAGTAGATATATAAAAGAATCTAAAATAAATGGTGTTAATAAAATAAAAATTTTTTTGAGTAGAATTTTAAACTTTATAATTTCAAAATATTTAAATATTAATGCAATTGATATATCTCACTCATGCAGATTATTTCCTAAAAATATATTTTTAAAAACATCAAACTTAAGACATCCTATTTTTTTTTGGGAACATTCACTGTATTGTGAATATAAAAATCTTAAAATTGTTGAAATACCAATAGAATTTGATGAGCGAAAAAGTGGTAAGACTAAAAATTCTTTTTTTTCTTTGTTTAAAAATATTTTTTTTGCAATTATATCAATATTAAATTTAAAATTTAAATATAAATGAACATAAAAGATGTGAAAAATTACAATGAAGTTATAATTTTATTAAATGTCTAAGTCTACTTTAATAGTGCAAGCGAGAATGGACTCGAAAAGATTGCCAGGAAAAATGCTCATGAAACTTGGAGGAAAAACTCTTATTTCAAATATTATTTCTGAATTAAAAAAAATTGATGTCATTGATAAAATAATTATCGCTATTCCAAAAAAAAGAAATAATAAACTTTTAAAATCTGAAATTAAATCAAAAAAAATTAGTGTCTTTGAAGGAAGTGAAGATAATTTAGTAGATAGATATTTTAAAGCTGCAAAAAAATATAATTCAGATATAATTATAAGAATACCAGGAGATAATTGTTTCCCAATTGCTAAAGAAATAAAAAGAATTTTTATACACTATAAAAAAAAGGGAGAAGAATACTTTTGTTCAAATTTAACACCATTTAATAATTCGAATTATCCAGATGGTATTGGAGCTGAAGTTTTTTCTTTTAAGAAATTAAGTAATTTAAAAAAAAAAAATTTAAGTAAAAAAAAAAGAGAGCATATACATTTAAATTTTATCGATTATGTAAGTGGTACTGCGGTAGATAATAAATTTTGTAAAATATCTACAATAAAATTTAGCAGTCCTTTCAAGACTAAAAACGTTATTTTAGATATTAATCATTTGTCAGATTATTTATTAATGGATAAAATTTATAAAGAGTTAAATTTTACTAAATATAAATCAATAAATGATATTTTGAAAATTTATAATAAAAATAGTAAAATGAAGTTATGGCTAAAAAAAAATCTAGATTAGTATTTATTAACGGTAATTTTGTTAAAGAAGAAGACGCAAAAGTGTCAATTTATGACTCTTCACTAATGTTTGGTGATATGGTTTTTGAAATGACTAGATCTTTTGGAAAAAAACAATTTAAATTGAAAGAACATTTGGAAAGATTATTTTTAGGAGCCAAAATATTAAGAATACCAATCAAGTACAATATTAAACAATTAGAAAAAAAATGTTATGAAACTATGGAAAAGAACGATCAATTTTTTAAAAAAAATGATGAACATAGGTTATTAATTGAGGTTTCTCGTGGTATTCTAGATATATATAAAACTGATACAAAATTATATAAGGGCTCAAACTTAATAATAGCAGATTTTCCTCTTAGATGGACAGTGCAAAATATGGGTAAATTATTTGATACTGGTATTAATTGTGTTATTCCAAGTCAGAGAGCAATTCCAGCAAGGTATCTAGACTCAAAAATAAAAAATAGAAATAGAATATTTTATCTTATGGCTAATATTGAAGCTTCTATGTTTACTGGCAAAAATGTTTGGCCAATACTTTTAGACGATCAAGGATACATTTCTGAAGGTTCGGGAGATAATTTTTTTATAATCAAAAATAATACCATTATTACACCAGAGGGAAGAAATTTGCTTAGAGGGATTTCAAGAAATTACATAACTAATGAATTAGCAGATCAAATTGGTATTAATATGATTGAAAAAAATATTGAACCCTATGATGTTTATTCAGCAGATGAGGCATTCATTTCTGCTACCCCGTTTTGTATGTTACCTGTAGTTTCTTTAAATCAAATCAAAATCGGCAATGGTAAAGTTGGAAAAGTTTTTAGTAGACTATTGAATACTTGGTCTAATAACGTTGGAATTAATATAAAGAGTCAAATCAAAAGCTGGAATAAAAATACAAAATTGAAAGTTTCACCATACGTATTTAAAAAATGAATTTTGCAGTCACTCAAGGTAGGTTATCTCCTCCTGTAGGAAATAAAATTCAAAGTTTTCCTTTAAAAACATGGAAGGAAGAATTTAAAATTGCTAACTCAATTGGTATAAAAAATATTGAATGGGTTATTGATTTTGAAACTATTGAAACAAACCCAATATTTAATGAAAAAGGTTTAATTGAAATATCTAAGCTAAGTGAAAAATATAAGGTTAAAATTAATACAATACAATGTGATTTTTTATTACACAAACCCTTTTGGAAAAAAAAATATAAAAAATATAAAGGTATAATTAATGAAAAAATAGATTATCTTTTAAAAATTAGGAAAATTTCAAAAAGTTCAATTTTGATTATGCCATTATTAGAAAATTCAAAAATAAATGGTAAAATAGAAGAAAAATATATTGTAAGTTACTTTAAATCAAAAACATCGATTCTGAAAAAATATAAGAATAGAATTGCATTTGAAATAGATTATGATCCAAAGAAGTTAAAAAAATTTATTAATCTATTTGACGAAAGATATTTTGGAATAAATTATGATACTGGAAATAGTATTTCTAATAAGTATGATTATAATGAGGAATTGAAGTGCTATTTTAATAAAGTATTAAATATTCATTATAAAGATAAAGATCAAAAAAATAAAACAGTCTATTTGGGAAATGGAAAATTCACTTATCCCGATTTTTATAAAAAAATAAAGAAGATAAATTATAATGGACTAATAACTCTTCAAGCAGCAAGAGCAAAGAATTATTCTGAAACTGATCTAATTAAAACTTATTTAAGTGATCTTAAAAATTCATTGATAAAAAGAAAATTTAGTTTTGGAATTATGCAAGGAAGAACAAGAAAGAGAAAAATTGACAATATTTGCCCTAAAAATTGGGAACATGAATTTAAAATTGCAGAAAAAAATAATTTTGAATTCATTGAAATGATAGTTGACAAAAACCTCTCAAAACACAACCCGTTAATTGCCAACAAACCATTATCAAATAAAATTAAAAAGATGGTTTACTCAATAAACTTTGATTATTTTGTTCATAATAAAATTAACAATAATAATTTTAAGTTATTTTACAAAATTACAAAGTTTGCTAATGATAATAATTTCAAATTAGTTACTGTTCCATTAATTGGAAAAAGTTCTCTTAAAATTAATGAGCTTAAATTTACAATAAAAAAAATTTCAGAGTCAATTAAAGATTTAAATGTTAAAATTGCATTTGAGTTAGACAGTCATTTTGATGAAATTATACAATTCGATAATGATAAAATTGGTATTTGTTATGATGTTGGTAACTTGAGAAAAACTAGAAATATATATGATGATATTGAAAAATATCATAAAAAAATCTATCACTTTCACTTTAAAGATTATAAAATTAAAAATAGATCTAATTTTTCAAATGGGTCAATAAATTTTTGTAAATTAATCGGTATTCTTAAAAAAGTAAAATATAATTATAAAATAACATTTGAAGGATTGAGTGGTATTAAAAATAATATAATTAATAAAAATTACTTAGATTCAATAATATGAAATCAATTCTTTTTGTGGGCTTAGGATCTATTGGTCAAAGACATCTCATAAATGCAATGAAAATTTTTAATGATTATGAATTTTACGCACTTAGAGAAACAAATCACAATTTAATTATTAAGGAAACTAAACTTATAAAAAAAAGATCTTTACAAAAAGAATTTAAAATTAAAGAAGTTTTTAGGAAAACCAAAGATGCTTTAAATTTGAAACCTAATATAGTTTTTGTATGTAATCCCACATCAAAACATCTTGATACATGTATTGCATTTTCGAAGATTGGCTCTCATATATTTGTTGAAAAACCTTTAGGATCAGATTTAAACAAATATAAAAAATTAAAAAAATTAGTTGATAAGAATAAATTAATAACTTTTATAGGATATCAAACGAGGTTTCATCCTGGTATAAAGTTTATGAAAAATGTCTTAAAAAATAATAAATATGGAAAAGTAATATCATCAAATTTTACATGTACAACTTATCTGCCGAATCACCATACTTATGAGGATTATAAAAAATCATATGTATCAATAAAAAAGTTAGGTGGAGGGACGTCATTAAACTTATCACATGAGATTGATTTAATTTATTATTTTTTTGGGATGCCGAAAAAAGTAATTTGTTACAAAAATAATCCAGCAATAATTAGGACTGAGACAGAAAATGATGTGCATGCAACATTATTTTATAAAGATAGATCAATAGTTAAATTAGAGCTTTCTTACTCTTCTTTTTACGAAAAAAGAAACATAGAAATAAAATTTGAGAAAACTACTTTGAAATTTGATCTTTTGAGTGGTGTTATGAAAATTTTTATGAAAAATAAAATAATAGTTAAAAGTTTTGTTATAAATAGAAATGAACTTTTTGTCAGAGAACTTAAGCATTTTAAAAATCTTATTATGAAAAAATCAAAAATTAATAACTTATCTATTCCAAATCACAAAGATGTTTTTAAACTAATTAGAAAACTATAATAGCTTTATCAATTAACAGCTAAAAAAAAATGAATGATTGTCTCCATCTTTATTTATACAATTGCATCTACTTATAAAATTATTAAACATTAACTTAAATTTTAATTTATACTATTTAGATAAGTTTATCTTTCCAAGTTTTAGGGGTTTTGTTATTTATTATTTCTAAAGGAAGATGATATTTAAATGGTTTTACGCCTCTTTTTTTTATAAATTCAGTAGTAGCATCAACTGCCTGTGTTAATGTAGTTTTAGTTTTGTAACCTAATAATTTTCTCGCTTTAGCAGATGAACAGCTTGCGTGTTTCACTTCTTGAGGGCGAGAAGCTACATAGATAGGACTTTCATTAAAACCAGTTGAATTTGCAACTAAATTGGCTAGATTATTTATACTAATAGTATCCTCATCTGGTCCAACATTAACAATTTCACTTTTAATGTCTTTATCTAAGGCTAGTTTATCTAAACAATAAATTACATCATCAATATAACTAAAACATCTAGTTTGTTCACCATCACCATAAATTATTGAGGGTTGACCCTGTAAATTTCTATTTATCATTATCGACATTACGTTTCGATATGGATCATCATATTTTTGATTTGGTCCAACAATATTATGTGGTACTGCGATATTCCATTCCATACCATGAACTTTGGCCAAAATTTTAAGTGTTTCCTCTCCAGCTACTTTTGCTATTCCGTATGGATCCTCTGGCAAGGTAGGCATTTCCTCCGAATAAGGAGTTTTTTGTACTCCATATCTTGCCATTGATGAACAATAAACGAACCTTTTTACTTTATTGATAATTGCAGCTGTAATTGTTGAAACACTTGCATCATAAATATTTTGAGTAATAAATTTTGGAGAAAATACTGATAATCCTTCGTGTGCAGTTGCTGCACAATGATAAACAATGTCTACATTTTTTAAACATTCAGTCATTTTTTTGAAATTACAACAATCAACGTTATCAAATCTTACTATGTCTTTTGATAAATTTTCTTTTTCACCAGTAATCATGTTATCATTTCCTAAAACTTCATGACCTAATTTAGATAAATGATTTGCTAAATTGCTTCCAAGAAATCCTGCTATACCAGTTATATAAATTCTCATCTCAATTAAAAAATTATGTGTTTCTTATTAAAAGAAATTATTAGAATAATTTTTATTAGTTGTCCATTTTTTAGCATAATCAGAAATAGTTGCTTTTTTACTCTTAATTAATGAAAAGTTTCTTTTAAATTTTAAAATATTTCTTCTAGAAAAATAATCTTTATCAATTATTTTTGCAACTCTAGTAATTAATAAACTAATAATTTTACTGAAATTTATTAATCTAATTGAATAATAACTTAATTTTAAAAGTAAATACTCAGGATAAAATTTAATTTTAGATTTTTGAAAATATGACATGTAAATATTTTCAATTACTTTACTTTTTTTAAAACTCAAATGAAATAATAATGAATATTTATACATACTAATAATTTGTAATATCGAAATTTTTCTCATTTCAAAGATTACACTATCGTTAATTTTAAAAATTTTATCTAAATAAAATGTAAAATTAATCCATGATGTAATCCAAGCCTTAAATTGTCCTTCTGGCTCATAAAATTTAAAATTATAACTATCTTCGATTAGTATATCCAATAAGACAGTTACGCTTTTAGTATTTATAAAAGGTATTAGATAAGATGCATGATGGTACCCAGGACTTGAGTATTTTTTAACAGACTTTTTTTTAATAAAACTTCTGAACTCCTTTGTTTTAAATATACACAAACTTAAAAAAATAACTGACAACCAATAATCTTTTAAAAAAATATCTCCATTCATTGTTATTAAATTTTTGTAATCTTTTTTATTAGAATTTTTTGATTTTGGTAATTTTGAGAAATAAATGTCATTATTTTTTGATCTTTGTAAACCGGGTTTGCCACTACATCTAAAAGTAATATAAGAGCTATCAATTTTATTTTTTTTAATTGAATTTATTATTACATCTAAAGCATTATCAAAAATATAATCATCATCACCTAAAAACCATGTAAATTTACCTTTTGAACTATTAATTAAATTATTCAGATTTGATTGAAAACTACCTGGGATATTAGGTTTTAGAAATCTAACATTTCTTTTATGTTTTTTTTTAAAATTGCTATCAACTAATTGTTTTTCTTTATCAGAATTTTCACAAACAACAATTTCACAATCTCTATATAAATTGTATTTTATAATTTGTTTTTTTAAATGTAAAATTAGACTCTCAACTTGCGACTTTCTATTAAAAGTTGGAATGCAAATTGATAAAAGCATTTATTTTTTGTTACTTGCTAAAAATATAGTATGCCAATCGTTTTCTAAATTTTTAATTTCAGCTTGGGAAAGAAATTTCAACCTAAAAAAATTTTTGATTGTTTGCATATTATAAAAATAATCTTTTCCGTAACTCTGAACATTTTTTTTGTATATTGCAAGAGAATGTATGAGATATGTTTTTTTATTAATCTTTTTAAACCACTTTAAAAACTTTTTTAATTCAGGCAAAATATACCACGAAATATCACTTAAAATAATTATATCTGGATTAATTTTTTTATATAATTTAAAGTTGTCAAATTCACTAACAAATAAATTTTTTTTAATTTTTGGGTATTTTTTTTTGCTTTTTTTAATTACTGTTTCAGAAATATCTGTTCCAAAACTATTATAACCTTTTTTAAAAAGGCAATAAGTTATTTGGGGATAACCACACCCAATTTCTAACGTCGTTAATTTTTTTTTTCTTTTTAAATATCGTATTTTCTCACAAAAGTTATAAATAATTTGATAATTTATATTTTGAGAATTCGAATTATTTTTAAGTAGTTTCCATGGATCGGGAAATTTTTTATACATTTCCTCAAATTTGCCAACAAACTTACCATTTTTTATTACATAATCTTGATACTTCATTCACTTATAACTTATCTATTCCTTAAACAATTTGAATTATTTAAATTAATCTTTCTGCCAAAATAAACAAGATTTTTTAATTTTCCCACAAACTTTATATACTCAGATTTATTACTATCGACAAATTTTATTATATTAGAGTAATCTAAATATTCATTTGGAATATTAATTTTAAATCCCGACATATTATTAATATTTTTTAATTTTTCTATAGTACTTGATAATTCTAAATTTAAAAAATAGACAGGATGGAAACCAAAATTTTCATCAACTCAAATGTTTTATGAAAATTTAAAATCTATTAATAAATCACATGAAAATTCTTTTAGCAAAGGTAAAGCTAAAGAAGGAATTATTTATGTAATAAAATATATATTTCTTTTATTTTAATTTTTAGAGGTAAGAATTTAATATCAATTTAATAATTAATATTACTTTTTGGATAATTGTAAAAATTTTTTTCAGTGCATAAATTAAGCCAATTGAGCTATTAGT
>CESW01029289.1_pt1 | contig 15934 bp, 19 predicted proteins | sample 531171 | NCBI WGS metagenome assembly CESW01 (sample SAMEA2621859, study PRJEB7988) | marine metagenome | biome: marine biome (ENVO:00000447); feature: surface water layer (ENVO:00002042); material: "saline water (ENVO:00002010), including plankton (ENVO:xxxxxxxx)" | depth 5 m
GCGCTCTCCCAGCTGAGCTAACCGCCCAATGACAATATGGTTAAAAAATAATTTTTTGTTATTTTATATATAGTTTTTTTATTAATTCAAATATATTATTTCAAGATTGTAAGATTTTTTGATTAAAGTAGTTTGAATAGTTTAAATAAAGAAATTATAGATTGTAGAAAATGTAAAAGACTAGTTAAATTCAGGGAGTTTGTCGCAAAGAAAAAAAGGAAACAATATCTCTCTGAAACGTATTGGGGTAAAGCTGTTCCAGGTTTCGGTAGCTTAAAAGCAGAAATTTTAATTCTTGGATTAGCTCCTGCAGCGCATGGCGCCAATAGAACTGGTAGGGTATTTACAGGAGATAGATCAGCATCATTTTTATTTAAATGTCTTCATAAAGTTAATATTTCAAATCAACCAAATTCAATCCAAAGAACTGATAATTTAAAAATAGTTAATACTTTTATAACTTGTGCAATAAAATGTGTACCCCCGCAAGATAAACCTACCTCAAAGGAACTTTCAACGTGCTCCATTTATTTTTCAAAAGAATTAAAACTCTTAAAAAATCTTAGGGTAATATTGACTCTAGGAAAAGTGGCATTTGATTCATGTATCAAATACTTTAACTTAGAAAAAAAAAAATATACATTTATCCATGGAAAACAATATCAAATAAAAAAAAATTTGGAAATTTTTGCTTGTTATCATCCTAGTCCCAGAAATGTAAACACAAAAAGAATAGATGAGGATAAAATGATTGAGGTATTTACTAGAATCAAAAAAACTTTAAAACCACATCATAGTATTTGATGTGGTTTTAAGGTTCGATTAATTCACTGATTCTTTAAGAGCTTTTCCTGCTCTAAACTTTGGCACATTTGCCTCTGGAATGTCGATTTCAGCGCCAGTGCGAGGGTTTCTACCAGTAGTAGCTTTTCTTTTACTAACTAAAAAAGTTCCAAAACCGATGAGCCTAACATCACCACCTGATTTGAGTTCAGAAGTAATTGTATCAAAAATAGCATCTACCGCTTTAGTTGAATCTGCTTTGGAAAGGTTAGTATCATCGGATACTTTGTTTATCAAGTCGTTCTTATTCACGGCACACCCCTTAAATAAAATTAATAATCATTTCAGTTTATCTAGAGAATTTGTTTAGTCAACAGTAATTTAGTGACGTATAGTTGATTCTTTCGAGGGTGTTACTTTACCAATTGAAATTTCTTCTTCGTTCCAGTCAATTGGGTTTAGTTTTGATACTAATGCTTTCTCTAGAACATCGTGAGCGTTATCAACAAATGTAACCTCAATATTTTCAAGAAGCTCTTTTTCTTTAATCTCTGTGAAGTCCTTTTCGTTCTCTTTTGGAATTAAAACATGCTTTATTCCACCTCTCACGGCAGCAAGAATTTTTTCTTTCAGTCCACCTATTGGCAACACTCTGCCACGTAGTGTAATTTCGCCCGTCATTGCAATATCTTTTCTTATGGCTATACCAGTTAGGGATGAAACAATTGATGCACACATTGCTATACCAGCAGAGGGTCCGTCTTTTGGAGTAGCTCCCTCAGGAACATGAATGTGTATATCTTTTTTGTCAAAAATCAAGGGAGAAATACCAAATTTTGCAGCATTGGAGTGAACAAAACTTTGGGCAGCTCTTACAGATTCTTTCATTACGTCACCTAATTTACCAGTATAATTGGCTTTACCTTTTCCTGGCATACTAACGGCCTCAATCTGTAACAACTCACCCCCTACTTCTGTCCAAGCTAAACCAGTGCATATACCAACTAGATCCTTTTTTTCTAGTTCACCATATCTAAATTTTTTAATACCAGAAAAATCTGTAAGATTTTTTTTTGAAATACTTAGAGACTTTTTTTTGTTTATAATAATCGACTTAAGCGATTTTCTTGCTAATTTTGCAATTTCTCTTTCTAAATTTCTTACCCCAGCTTCACGTGTATAGTATCTGATTAGGTCCAAAATTGCACTGTCAGCGATTTTGATTTCTTTGTTTTTTAGCCCATTATCACGAATCTGTTTTGAAATGAGGTATTTTTTTGCAATATTTAATTTTTCATTCTCTGTATACCCTGATAATCTTATGATTTCCATTCGGTCAAGTAAGGGCTGTGGAATATTAAGTGTATTTGCAGTTGTTACAAACATAACATTGGATAGATCGTAATCAACTTCCATGTAATGATCATTAAAGTTAGAATTTTGTTCAGGGTCTAAAACTTCAAGTAAGGCAGAGGCTGGATCACCTCTCCAATCTGACCCAATTTTATCAATTTCGTCTAATAGAAAAAAGGGGTTGGAGTATTTAGATTTTTTCATACTTTGGATTATTTTTCCTGGCATTGAGCCAATATAAGTTCTCCTATGTCCTCTGATCTCTGATTCATCTCTGACACCACCTAAGGAGAATTTAATAAATGGTCTACCTGTTGCTTTAGCAATTGATTTACCTAGAGATGTTTTACCAACACCTGGTGGGCCTACAAAACATAAGATTGGCCCTTTTGGCTTCTTTACTCTACTCTGTACAGCAAGAAACTCAATAATACGGTCTTTAACTTTATCAAGTCCGTAATGATCTTGGTCAAGTATTGACCTAGCCTTATCCAGGCATGTATCAATTTTAATATTTGAGTTCCAAGGGATTGATGTCATCCATTCAAGATAGTTTCTGACCACAGTAGCTTCGGCGGACATTGGACTCATACTTTTAAGTTTTTTGATTTCAGCCGTCGATTTTTCTCTTGCTTCATCAGATAATTTGAGTTTTTTCAATTTTTGTTCTAATTCCGTAATATCATCCTTTGTATCACTAGAATCTCCTAACTCTTGTTGTATAGCCTTCATTTGTTCGTTAAGGTAATACTCTTTTTGAGTTTTATCCATTTGACGTTTAACTCTACCTCTAATTTTTTTTTCTACTTGCAAAACACCAATTTCATTTTCCATATGCGAAATAATTTTTTCTAATCTACCTTTTACAGACTTAATCTCAAGTAAATCTTGTTTATCAGATATCTTAAGACTTAAGTGTGCGCTAAGTGTATCCGAAAGTTTGCTAGGATCATTAATTTGATTAATATTTACCAAAACTTCAGGTGGAATTTTTCTATTAAGTTTTATATATTGTTCAAACTGGTTTATAGCTGTTCTTGATAAAGCGCTAAATTCCCTATCTTTTTCAATTACTTTATCTAAAATTGGTAATGAATATGATTCAAAAAAACTTTCATTATCAATAAATTCAGATATTTCAGCTCTTTCAATTCCCTCCACAAGTACTTTTACGGTTCCATCCGGTAACTTTAGAAGTTGTAATATATTTGCAATTGTACCTATTTTGTAAATATCTGATTCGCCAGGATCATCTACGTTTGCATCTTTTTGAGCAATTAAAAATATATCTTTATTATTTTTTTCAGCAGCCTCAAGAGCATTAATTGATTTCTTCCTTCCAACAAAAAGGGGAACAATCATATTGGGAAATACGACAATATCCCTTAATGGTAATATTGGAAGTGTATCTTGGTTAATTGACTTTGTCATAAATAACTAGGCTTTATTGTTCAGGGTTTTTTGCTGTTTTTCGTATATATGAAGAGGTTTAATATTATTTTGAACGACTTCGGAATTCACCATAATTTCATTAACTCCATCTATACCTGGTAATTCAAACATAGTATCTAAAAGAATATTTTCAAGAATGGACCTTAGACCACGAGCTCCCGTGTTTCTATCTAGAGCTTTTTGCGCGATCAGATTTAATGCATCGCCTGTAAAATCCAATTTGATATCCTCCATTTGGAAAAGTGTTTGGTATTGTTTCACTAGGGCATTTTTGGGTTTTGTGAGAATTTCTACTAAAGTTTCTTTATTTAAATCATCAAGTGTCGCTACAACAGGAAGTCTACCAACAAATTCAGGAATCAATCCAAACTTCAACAAATCATCAGGTTCAAGTTTTTTTAGTATTTGACCAGTGTTTATATTTTTTTTATTTTGTACATCAGCTTCAAAACCTATTGAGGAGGTATCACCTCTTTTAGAAATTATCTTGTCTATTCCAGCGAATGCTCCTCCACATATAAATAAAATATTAGTAGTGTCCACTTGTAAAAATTCTTGTTGAGGATGTTTTCTTCCTCCTTGAGGGGGGACTGATGCCACTGTACCTTCCATAATTTTGAGCAACGCTTGTTGAACTCCCTCACCCGACACATCGCGTGTTATGGATGGATTATCAGATTTTCTGCTAATTTTATCAACTTCATCAATGTAAACTATTCCTCTTTGAGCTCGTTCAACGTTGTAGTCTGAAGCTTGTAATAGTTTTAAAATTATATTTTCAACATCCTCTCCGACATAACCAGCCTCTGTTAGTGTCGTGGCATCAGCCATCGTGAAGGGCACATCTATAATTCTTGCAAGTGTTTCTGCCAGTAGAGTTTTACCTGAACCAGTAGGACCAACCAAAAGAATATTTGATTTTGACAATTCAACGCCAGACGTTTTTGTTGGGTTGTCAATCCTCTTGTAGTGATTATGTACAGCCACAGATAGGATTTTTTTTGCATCCTCCTGACCAATAACATATTCATTTAAAAGTCTATATAGTTCCTTTGGGGTTTCAACATTGCTATTTTTTGATACTTTAACTCCCTTGTTTTCTTCCTTAATAATGTCCATGCAGAGTTCAACACATTCATCACAAATAAAAACTGTGGGTCCTGCAATCAATTTTCTTACTTCATGCTGACTCTTCCCACAGAAAGAGCAAAACAGAGTAGTTTTTGAATTTTTAGTATCAGCCATTATATTAAATTTAATAATTATTTATATTCTTTCAAACAAAAAAAGATACTGCAACCTTTATTCCATAATTTCAAAAAAAAAAATTATTTGCTTTTTGTTGGTCTGCTATCTACGACTTTATCAACAAGCCCAACTTTTTTTGCGTCTTCAGGTGACATAAAATAATCTCTTTCCATTATCTTCTCAACATATTTTAAATCTTGATTGGTGTGCTTTACATAAATGTTATTAAGCTTTTTTCTCAGATCAAGAATTTCTCTTGTATGTATTTCTATGTCAGAGGCTTGACCCTGAACACCACCAGATGGCTGGTGAGTCATTATTCTAGAATGTGGCAAACAATATCTTTTTCCTTTTTTCCCTGCAGCTAAAAGAAGTGAACCCATGCTTGCAGCCTGACCAACACAAACCGTTGATACATCAGGCTTAATATATTGCATTGTGTCATAAATAGCTAAACCAGAGGTTACTGATCCACCAGGTGAATTAACATAAAAGAATATATCTTTGTCAGGATTTTCGGATTCTAAGTATAATAACTGTGCACAAATTAAACTTGAAACTGAGTCATCAACACCCCCAGTTAAAAAGACAATTCTTTCTTTTAATAAACGTGAAAATATATCATAAGATCTTTCCCCCCTATTAGTTTGTTCAACTACCATTGGTATTAAATTACTCATTTTGATTTCCTTTTTTTAATTTTTTCTTCTTTTTTAATCTTACTTTTTTCTTCAGACAATTTATCAGACATAAATAATTCGTCAAAAGTACATTTTTTAATTTCTTTCAAACACAAGTTTAGAGCAAAATTCATTACTTTCTCTTCAAAAGCTATCCCTTTTAAATTTTGCATCATCTGAGGGTTATTTTTATAAAAGTCAACTACTTTTTTTTCTTCTCCTGGATATTTTTGAGCTTCATCTACAACCGCTTTTGTTAAGTCTTTGTCATTAACCTCAACACTATTTTTTCTGCCTATATAATTCAATATTAATCCAAGTTTGACCCTTCTTTCGGACATTGCCCTAATTTCCTTGTCATTTTTTTTATTATCTTGATTTTGATTTTGGGATTTCAAAAAATTAATTTCATCATCTACCATTTTTGATGGCAAATCAAATTTAATTTTATTAATTAAAATATCACTAAGATCTCTTCTCATTTTTAATGTAGAATAATTTACAAAATCATTAAACATTCTTTCTTTGAGTTTAATTTTTAGTGAAGCAATATCCTTTTCTCCAATTTCTTTTGCCAGTTTATCATCAATTTTAACGTTAATCACTCTTTCCTGAATATCGTTGACTGAAATAGAAAAACTTGCCTTCTTTCCTGAAATATTTTTTTCTCTATAATCGTCAGGGAATGTTACATTAATATTTTTTTTTTCACCAATTTCCATTCCTATCATTTGGTCTTCATAACCAGGAATATATTTATTGGATCCGATAACTACCGTTTCATTTTCACCTTTACTGCCTTTAAAGTCCTTATTATTAATTTTTCCCTCAAAGTTGAAATTGATTAAATCTCCTTTTCTGGATTTTCTTTTTTTTTCAAGAGGAATAAATCTCTCATGGTTCTGTGCAATATTTTCTAAACTCTTATCTAAATCTGATTCTTTGAAGTCAAGTTCTGACTTTTCTAGAGTAATTTTTTTCAAATCAATCTCAGGAATTTCAGGCATTTTTTGAAAAGAAGCATTAAATATCAAATCACCACCATCCTCATACTTATCAACAGTTATGTTTGGTTGAACGGCAGGTTGAATCTTCTTTGCTAAAATATTTTGTTTTAAAGTAAAATTTATGATGTCATCTAAAACTTTTTGGATAACTGAGGTTTTATATTTCTGTTTTACTAAATCAAAGGGTACTTTGCCAGGTCTAAAGCCAGGTAAACTTACATTTGATGAAATTTTGGTTATTTCTTCATCAACTTTTAAATTGATTTGATTTGATGGAACAGTTATTTTCCATTCAATATCTAATCCTTTTATTTTTTTTTCTTCTAGTTTCATTATTTAGCCTTTTGGTACGGGCGGAGGGATTTGAACCCACACGACAAGAGTCACTGGTACCTAAAACCAGCGCGTCTACCAATTCCGCCACGCCCGCAATTTATTAAGAAATAACAAACATTATTTGAAGTGTGAAATCAATTATTATTTAAACAATTATTATAAAAATTTATTTGATCAACGAAATCCTCTGCTGTTACATTGTTTTTATTTTGTGACATATCACCGAGTATCCAATTTGCAATAATACAAGCATCTGTAAGTTTTTTACCCTTGGCTAATAAACCTGCAATTATTCCAGAAAGAATATCTCCTGTCCCAGCAGTTGCCAGACTATTAGTTGCGTTTACATTAATCCAAACCTCATCAAGAGGATTGGCTATTATCGTATCATTTCCCTTATAAACTATTACAGACGATGTTAATTTTGATGCTTTAATTGAATCATCAATCTTAGAGTTGCCTTTAAATCCAAAAAGTTTCTTAAACTCTCCTTCATGAGGGGTTAAAATATTTTTTTTTCTATTTTTAAGAATATTGAAGAAATTTTCTTTTTCATTACTGAAAATACTCAATGCATCGGCATCAATCACGATTGGTAAACTTGTTCTTTTTAGAATATTTATTATTTTTGATTTATCAAAATCCTTTCCTAAACCTGGACCAATTACAATTGAATTGACCTTATTTAAATTTATTTTTTCTGAGCAATCTATAATTGTACCTGGCTCAGTGCCAGCATAATATTTTAAATTATTTTGATCTACGTAAATAGTTGAAAGGCCTGCTCCTATTTTTCTTGAAGATAATGCAACTAATCTTGAAGCACCGGACATTTTTCCACCGTAAACTAGTACAGAACCTTTTTGGTATTTGTGAATATCATTCTTAAATTTAAATTTTTTTTTTTCTATTATATTCTTATCTATTATTTTTAAATTTATTTTTTTACTCTTCACAAAGGGAAGATTAAGTTTAAGTAGTTTCTTTGTACCGCAGTTATATTTACCCGGGTTTAAAAAATGAGCTGGTTTAAAGAATCCTAAAGCCAAAGTAAGATCTGATCTAACGGCAATATTAAAAATTTTACCAGAATCAACTTCAACTCCGGATGGCAGATCAATCGAAATAATTTTTTTTTTTGATTTATTTATACAATTAATGATTTTTGCTACTGAATTGTCAATTGTTCTATTTAGACCAAAACCAAATATTGCGTCAACTATTATATCACATTCTTTAATTAGCCTTTGAATATTCTTTGTATTACTTTCAATATCTAATAGTAAAAAAGAATTTCTTTTGGAATTCATCTCACAAACTTTTTTTCCATCTTTACCATTGTTACCAGGTCCGCATATAAATAAAAATTTTTTTCTATTGAATTCTTTCTCAATAAAATTAAAAATTGATAATGCAGAATTATAAATTAGGTCTGATTGGGGATTTTTTTTTAAATAAAGGTTTTCAGAACGTATAATTTGTTCTTTAAAAAAAATGTTTAAGTATTTCATTAATATAAAAAAAATTCTTTTTATTTCACTTTTGTTGATTATACCTCAACTATTATATTCAAATAATATTAAAATTCATTCTATAATCAAGCTTGAAGAATCAATACCAAATGAATGCGGCTTAAGAATGGTTATAGAAGAAGATAAAATTGAAATGATTGTTAAGATCAAAAAAGTAAATAAAAAGACCTACACTGTTTTTAAAACCTCGTCTGTTGATCTAATACCAGAGTTTGTTGATTTGATCGCGGATGACTTGTCCGTAGTTAAACTCATTGATCAAACTGGCATTGTGAAAAATAATGAAATTTACTATGAAGGTATTGCAGATACTGATAAGACAGCTAGTTTTTTCCAAAAATTAATCGTTTCAGGAGGTAAAATGTTATTTAATTCAAGAATATTCGAAATCTCCGGACCCTTAGAGTCTAAAGTGAGATTAGAATATTTGTTTTGTACAGGCGAAATGTTTCACCCAAAATATGAAAAATAAATGAAAATTGTTAGTTTACAAAAAATAAAAAAAATTCTTGCATCTCCAATAAGTGAATTAATTTTTATGGCCCAAAAAATACATAGAATAAATTTTAAGAATAATAATATCCAGCTCGCCTCACTTGTCTCAATAAAAACAGGTTCATGTCCTGAGGATTGTAAATATTGTCCTCAATCAGCTCATTATAATGTTGATTTAAAAAAAGAAAAACTTATAAATCTTTTATCCCTTGAAAATGCAGCAATAAGAGCAAAAAAAAATGGTGCAAATAGATTTTGTATGGGGGCTGCATGGAAAAAATTAAGAGATGGAAAAGATTTGGACACAGTTATAAAAATGATTAAAATAGTTAAATCGCTTGATTTAGAGGCATGTGTAACCTTAGGTAGTATTACAAAAATGCAAGCCAAAAAATTAAAGGAAGCTGGACTTGATGCATATAATCACAACATTGATACATCACCAGAGTTTTACAATAAAATTATTACAACAAGAAAATTTGATGAAAGAATAGAAACAATTAATAATGTCAGAGAAGCTGGAATTAATGTTTGTTCAGGGGGCATTTTAGGAATGGGTGAAACTTGGGATGATAGGGCAAAAATGTTGAAAGTTCTTGCAGATATGAGCCCCCAACCTGAAAGTGTACCCATAAATGCGTTAGTCCCAGTAAAAGGTACACCGTTAGAAAATAGTCCAAAAATAGATGCTATGGAGATAGTTAGAGTTATAGCTACAGCCAGAATAATTATGCCAAAATCTAGAATCAGATTATCAGCAGGAAGAAAGTCTTTCTCAAAGGAAACACAATTACTTTGTCTTTTATCAGGAGCAAATTCAATATTTTACGGAGATAATCTACTTACAACTGAAAATAATAATATGAATGACGATAGAAAGCTGATTGAGGAATTCAGCAAGGTGAATAAAAAAATTTTTACTAAAGGAAAATTGCGGGTTAAGAAAAAACAATCAAAAAAGATCTTTCATTTAAGTGATTACGCTTAAGAGATATAAATAAAAATGAAGAAGGAATTCTTAAATATTGTTTTATATAACCCACAAATACCGCCCAACACTGGAAATATTTTAAGACTTTGTTCTAACACTAGATCAAAATTACATTTAATCAGACCTTTAGGCTTTAATATAGACGATAAAAGCCTCAAAAGAGCAGGGCTGGATTATAAAGTCAGTTATGAAATATATAACGAATTTAATGATTATATTAAATTACAAGATAATACTAAAAAGAAATATTTTATTACCAAATACGGTGATAAGAACTACTCAGAACAAGAATTTGCAGAGGGAGATAGTTTAATATTTGGCTCTGAAATAAACGGCTTACCACAATCATTATTATCAAAGAACAAATATGCAAAACTTTTTATACCAATGGTAAAACAATCCAGATCACTAAATCTGAGCAATGCAGTCGCAATTTGTCTCTACGAAGCTTTGAGACAAAACAAGTTTTTTAATCTAAAAAGATTTGTATAATGATGTCCTTGCTAAAATATTTAGAGTTAACAATTTTATAGTTTTTAAACTTCTTATCCAAAAGCTGCGAAATTCTATTCGTAGTGGTATAGTAAATATTATTGACAACTTTACATTTGTCGGAAAATTGTAAATTTAAAAGGATAATTTTATTACAAAACTTTGAATAGTTGTATAAATCATTCAATATATAATTTTCCCATACGAGCATGTTGTCTGTAACTGCTAAATTATAAGTTCCAGAAAAAAGTATATAATCGACTTTAACCCCCTTTTTTGGTTTATGATCGAAATCAATTTCAGGATATGTTATTTTACATTGTTTTATTAATTTTTTATTAATGTCTATACCAAAATAATAGAATCTTTGATTTTGTTTGATCTCTTTCAAATATTCATATAATGCACCATAGCCGCAGCCTACATCCATTATTGAAATTTTATTGGCACTTTTCGGTACATACGACATCAATTCTTCATATCTCTTAAATTGGTTGTATTTAGAATTCCAAAAGACTCCAGAATGTGTGAAGCCGTATATTTCTAGATTTTTGGTATAAACTTCCTCAATAAATTTATTTATAATGAATGTATACAATTGAAAAATTAAAATTTGAAAAATTATTTTTTAAATTTATATTAGTTATACTACAAATTACAATGGATAAATTATGAGTATTATTAAACTTGCTATTTCAAGTGCATTTGTAACAGGTGCATTAACGGCTGGTGCATTTATAAGTGGCATATTGATTGGAAGCTTATCAAAGAATAAAGATATACTGAGCAATATTAAAAAAATGTCTTTAAAAAAAAACAATGCAGCATCCTCAAAAAATATTGATAAATAATAACTAAATAACTATTTATTAATAAACTTTAACATATAGGTGTTTGATGAAAAATTCTTTAACAGCTCTTTTCTTTGTTGTTGGACTTTTTTTTAGTTATGAAACCTTTGCCAATCACTGTTCTGGTGGTCACAAAGAAGTAAAAGATAAAAAAGAGACTACAACAACTGAAACAACAAAAGAGGTTAAAACAAATTAAAATTTGTGGACCCTTAAGGTAATATTGAATTCTGATTATTTAAATTTTTCGTAATCATCGGGATATTGTTTTGCCTAAGGGTTCACAAACACTAATCTTAATCACAACTCAACTTTAACATCTAGCTATTTCTGAGTTATTCATTTAATGGATCATCCCCCTCTTTCCAGTTACCTAAACATTTTTCAGTAAGATTAAAATCTTCACCCGGATGTTCAGTATAAGTTAAGTATTGATTAGATGTCTTAATTCCGATATTTTTGTTAATATAGTCCATAAGAACTGAAACAATTTCTCTTTTTTGGGCTTGTGTTCTTCCGCTTCTAATATCAAAATTCATAAGGCAGATTTGTTCATCTTTTTTTGCTCTGCCTAATAATAAAGAATAAGACCTTAATTGCGAGACACTAATAGCAATATGGTCCTTTCCTGTACACATGATTTCACTAAACTTATTTTTTGTAAATTCTAATAAATCTGTGACTTTATTTTTTTCAATTTCTTTTGAGAACTCGAATTTTAAATAAGGCATTGAATAATATTAAACACAAAATTTTTTAAGAATATATTTTAGCAAAGTTTTAGTAAATTAAATTTTTTTCTGAAAAGCACTGTTAATTTCATTTACATTTTATGCCATGTAGTTGAAAGCAAATAACAAGATAAGTGTGTATATCATAAATCCAATTAAGATAATTACGATTTGATTAACTCTTGGATAGTTTTCTTTTGCCAATTCTTTAACTTGATATAACAAATTGGGCCAAGTGTAGGAGACAAAATCCCCTTGAGACATAATATTTATAAGCTTTCCATTTTTATCCACTACTGGTACGTGTCTAAACCTTTCATTAGACATCTGTCTTAGCCAACCAACCAATTCGTCATCTTTATCCGCAACTTTCACGGGTGATGTCATTATTTCTCTCAATTTAGTTCGTTTAGGGTTCATGTCATTGTTAAGTAGTTTTTTCATTAAATCTCTTTCTGTAACAATACCCACAACCTTTTTACTTTTATCTGTAATGACAACAGATCCAAAGTTTTCTGATGACATCTTTTTGACTGCTTTTAATACAACATCATTCTCTCCAAAAGTTAAAGGAGGTTTTTTACTTTTAAATTCTGGCCTATCGCAAATTTTCATAATCTCTCAATATTAATAAATATAAAACATATATTTATTAAATCCATTTATACATAAACAATCTGAATATTATAATATATACATCTGTATTCAATAAGAAAGTTTAAAAAACTAAATTTAGGTCAGGGAAGCTAATAATTTAAATTAAGCTCAAATTAACCACTACTGATTGATTATAATTCAATACCAAAAACTACTATTATTATCAGTATAATGTTTTGCTGGCTATTAGAATCCAAAAACTTGAAATAATTACTGCTGTAATATTCATAAAAACACCAACCTTTATCATGAACGGTATTTCAATTTTATTAGTTGAAAAGGCAATTGCATTTGGTGGTGTGGCAATAGGCATCATGAATGCACAGCTTGCTGTTAATACTACGGGGAGTGTAAGCAAAATTACGTTGAAGTTATTTATGGAAGCAAATGACGCAACGATGGGAAGAAAAAGAAGAGTTGTAGCAGTATTACTCGTAACCTCAGTCAAAAAGGAAATTAAAAAAGCTATCAAAAGAATAATGACAATTACATCAAAACTTCCTAAATAGGTCAAACTACTGCTAATCCATGCAGCTAAGCCTGAAGATTGGATTAAGCTTGCCAAACTAAGACCACCACCAAATAAAATTAAAATATTCCAAGGAATATCTAGGTACCAATCTTTATTTAAAATATATTTTTTTTTACCATAAGGTAGAAAAAAAAAGAGAAAAGCTCCTAAAATTGCTATTCCAGTATCACTTAGATTGAGATCTAAATAATTATTTACAATTCTTCTAAAAATCCATAGCAAAATTGTAACTATCATAATTGCTAGTGTTAGTTTCTCTTGTGGTGAAAAAATACCTAATTTTTTATAATTCTTTTTAAAAATAGATTTTGTAAAATTCTCTTTTGTAATAAATATACTCGAAAAAAACCAAAAAAGGAAAAGTAATAAGAATACCAAGGGAAGGCTAAAAAACATCCATTCAACAAAACCTATATTCAATTCATAGTTTTCTAATAAAAATCCTGCCATAATTGCATTTGGAGCTGTGCCAATAAGAGTAGACATGCCTCCAATTGATGAAGAATATGCAACTGCTAATATCATAATTTTTGTATAGAAAACATCACCGTTCTTATTTATTTTTTTTATCACTGTAAGTAAAATAGGTAACATTAGCAAACAGGTCGCCGTGTTTGAAATCCACATACTCAAAAATGCACAACAAATTATAAACCCTCCAAAAATGTTTCTTTTGTTAGAACCAATTTTGGCTAATATCATCATGGCCATTCTTATGTGAAGACCACTATTTTGAAAACCAAGTCCAATTATAAAGCCCCCTAAAAGAAGAAAAATAATTTGGTTAGCATAGGGTTTGGAAATATCGGCAATGTGGATATCTGTAAAAATTGGTGCAATTATTAATGGAAATAATGCTGTCACTGATAGGGGTAAAGTTTCAGTTATCCACCAAATCGCCATGACAATCATCAACCCAAAAATTGTCCAACCATTTTTTGATAAATTTTCTGGTGGTTCAGTAATTTGAAACCAAATGAAAATGAAAATTCCTAAACATTGAAAAATAATTTTGTTTGGTATATTCATTTCTTCTGTAATATATATTTTGTAAATATTTTCGTCTCAATACTATTCTTTTTTTTAGATAATATAGTTTTATTAATTAACTTCCACCCTAATTTTCTGTGTTTAAGCAAATCAAAAGCTGAACTTTTTCTAAATTTTTTTCTCTTCCACCAAGAGGTGTTATCAGTAACCAAATAAAGTTCTTTTTTTTTCATTTTAATACATTTAATCTTAACATTGATAATAGTTTAAATTATGAAAAAAAAAGAAAGAGTTAGTTTTATTCTCAATCATTTAAGTAAGATCTATCCCGAAACCCCAATTCCACTTAATCATAGAGACAATTTCGAACTGCTTATCGCGGTTTTGCTAAGTGCGCAGTGTACGGATGAGAGGGTGAATAGAGTGACACCAGAACTATTTTCATTAGCAAGAGGTGCAATTGAAATGTCAAAGGTTAAAACAGAGAAAATTTACAAAATTATTCGACCTTGTGGTCTCGCACCAAAAAAGTCTAAAGCAATTTCACTTTTATCAAACATTCTCGTGGAAAAATTTGAAGGAGTTGTTCCCGATAGTTTCCAAGAACTTGAAAAACTTCCCGGGGTTGGACACAAAACAGCTAGTGTGGTTATGTCGCAGGGCTTTGGTCATCCCGCATTTCCAGTTGACACACATATCCATAGACTTGCACAAAGATGGGGATTAACAAATGGAAGAAATGTAAAGCAGACTGAGAAAGATCTAAAAAGACTTTTTCCTAAAAAAAAGTGGAATAAACTTCATTTACAAATAATTTTTTACGGCAGAGAATATTGTCAGGCAAGAAGTTGTTATGGTTTGACATGTACAATCTGTAAAGAATGTTTTCCAAAACGTAAAAAACCAGTAAAATCAACAAAATCATAGAAATAATCTTATTTCTATAAAACAAAAAATCAGTTTTAATAAGGTTTTTAATTTTAGATTTTGCTTTATTAAATCCAAAGACTAAGGTATAATGTCATAAATTTAAGATATTTATTAAAAACAATGATTAACAATTCACAATCTGCTTTATACCAGCTTAGTAAAACAAGTCTAAAAATTACTAATCAAAGAAAAAATTTAATAGAATTAATATTTGCTAATGGCAATGCTCATCATACAGCAGAAGAAATTTTTAAAAAAGCTGAAGAGGCCAATCTAAAGGTTTCTTTAGCAACTGTATACAATACTTTAAATTCGCTTACCAACATAGGAATGTTGAAAGCAATTAAAACATCAGGGGATAAAATTTTTTTTGATACGAATTTAAGGAAACATTTTCATTTCTACTGTGAAAACTCAGGTAAACTAATTGATATAGATTCTTCCTGTGTTCAAATTTCAGAATTACCCAAACTTCCATCAGGAAAAAAACTTTGTTCAGTAGACGTTGTGATTAATATCAAAGACAAAATTTAGAATTATTCTAAATTGGTGTTGACATTAGCCAAGCCCCATCTAATATTTAATTATATTAGCTAAATTTATATTTCAAAAGTGGTTTAAGAGAAAGGAATTCAATATGGATGATATTAGCAAATGTCCGGTAATGCATGGATCAGCAACGAAGAATGACGGCTTAAGTACTTCCAACAAGGATTGGTGGCCAAACCAACTTAATATTGGTATTTTGCATCAACACGATAAGCGGTCGAACCCTATGCCAATTGGACACAATTACAGGAGTGAATTCCTCAAACTCGACTACTTTTCCCTAAAAAAAGATCTTACTGATTTAATGACTGATTCAAAAGATTGG
>CESW01045062.1_pt1 | contig 15929 bp, 13 predicted proteins | sample 531171 | NCBI WGS metagenome assembly CESW01 (sample SAMEA2621859, study PRJEB7988) | marine metagenome | biome: marine biome (ENVO:00000447); feature: surface water layer (ENVO:00002042); material: "saline water (ENVO:00002010), including plankton (ENVO:xxxxxxxx)" | depth 5 m
CTCTTTATTTTTGTCGTCTTTAATTTGAACGGGATGTGTTTTATCTAAATAATCTTTATTTTCCACCATTTCATTAAACATAGTTGAGTATGCAAATGATTTAAGTTTTATTGCATAAAAAAAAGGTATTAAAAATGCTAAATAAAAAAAAATTTCATTTTCATTGTTAGCTAAATAAAAACCTATACCTGATTGAAAGCCAATTGCATTAACATGAGCTCCATACCAGTCAAGCATGTGTCCAGAAATACTTTTTTGATTTTTTAATCTTGCTAAAAATCCATCACAAGCATCAATTGTTGTTTTAGTAAAAGCTAATAGAAGTCCAACATATATATAAATTTTATTTTCTGAGGGAAATCCTAAAAAAAATAAAGTTAATATTCCAAAGAATGCATAAAATAATGAAACATGATTGGGTTTTATTTCTGTTCTAACTAATAAATATAAAATTGGGCAACTTGTTAAAAAATAAAATTTCCATTTTAAATATGAATAAGGATTTGATTTATAATCATCAATATCAAAATCATGATTTTCCAAATTATCTTTTTTTTGGTGAGTATATAGAATTCGCCAAATTTCATTTAAAGATAGGTGAAACTTCATTGTTAGATTGTGCCTGGTATAAGTTTCAAAATTTTTTTAATGTTAATAATATCCTTTTCTATTTCAAAAGTTCTTTCATTTTTTAAAATTTCTATCGCAACTTTCTCCATCGCTTCATATGAGGCTCTCAACATGTGATTAGCATATATAACAATGTTGAAAGATCTTTTTTCAAATTCCTCTAAATATGTTTTGTTGTAGCTTGTCGGAACTGATACAAGAGTTTTATCACTTAGATCTCTAAATTTTTCAGAAAATTTAAAAACTTCATCAGGACTATTTTGTCTTGAATGAATCATTATTCCATCAGCTCCCGACTCTAAATACTTTTCAGCTCTCAATAAAGCGTCATCCATTCCTTTTTCTAAAATCAAACTTTCAAGTCTTGCAATAATCATAAAGTCATTTGACATCTTATTTTTGACACCAGAACTAATTTTTTTACAAAATATGTCTATTTCTTCTTGTTCTTGTTTTATTTCATTTCCTAACAGAGAATTTTTTTTAAGACCTTTCTTGTCCTCAATAATGACTGCTGAAACTCCTTGTCTCTCCAATGCTCTTATATTCATATTAAAATGTTGAGAAAGACCTCCTGTATCTCCATCAACTATCATGGGTTTAGATGTTACTTCAAATATATTATTTATATTAGTTAATCTTTGCGAAATATTTATGGCTTCAATATCAGGTTTTCCAAGAACAGTTGAGTCTGTGAGTGAGCTCGACCAAAAACCATCAAAAAAAATTTTTTTATCTTTTTTTTCTAAAATTAAATTTTCTATAATCATTGCAGAGAGAGGGCTATGAGACTCTACAAATCTTGAAATTTTCTTGTTTTCTAAAATTCTTTTTAGGGAAGAAACCCTTACATTTGGTAGAATTTCTATGTTTAAAAGTCCATTCTTAATTTTAGTAGATGAAATATTTTTTGTATGAGGAATTTCAACTAATTTTCCTCCATATTCAGAAAGGGCGTTTATAATTTTTTTTCTATGTTCTGGTTCGTTTACTTTCCAATCATCACCATGTATGAAAAAGTCAGGTTTGTATCTTAAAATATTAGTTGAATAATCCCACTCATTTTGTTTAATTATTTTTTTTATACCTTTTAAATTTTCTGCAACTTTTTTTCTCTGCTCGAAATTTAGATAAGGAATTTGTTTCTTTTCTGAAATTGCTTTATCAGTAAGTAATCCAAGTGTAATTTCACCATATTTAAGGGCTTCATTTATTATTTTAATATGTCCATGATGAATAAAATCTAGTGATAACGCAATATAAACTGATTTCATTGTATTAATTATTTAAGTAATTAAAAAGTATTATATATTGTATACAATATTCTAAAATTAGAAAAAATGACAATAAAATTTCCAGATTTTAAAAAAATGTATGAGTATGAGACCAATTTTCATTTAACAATGAATTCTGAGAGGTTGGCTAAACTTATTTGTCATTATGAAACTTTTAAAAGTACTAGCAAAGTTAGTGGAGAGATAGTTGAATGTGGTGTGTTTAAAGGAACCTCTTTAGCAAGATTTGCTTTATTTCGAGATCTTCTTGGTTCCAAAAATACTTCTAAAATAATTGCTTTTGATGTCTTTAGCGACGTCTTTCCTGACACTCAGTATAAAGAAGATAAAAAAATTAGAAAAGATTGGATTAAAAAAGCAGGATCAAGTTCAATTTCGAAAAAACAAATGATAAAAGTTTTCCAAAAGCAAAATTCTAAAAATTTTGAATTAATTGAAGGAGATATAACTAAAAGTTTACCTAAATATATAAAAAAAAATCCCCATTTAAAGATATCTCTTTTAAATATAGACATAGATTTTGTTGAAAGTACTTTTTGTGCTTTAGAATATCTATATCCAAGAGTTTCAAAAGGTGGAATTATTTTGCTTGATAATTATGGCTTTGCTCACGGGGATACTAAAGGTGTCGATATGTATTTTAAAAAAATAAAAAAGAAACCTATTATTCATAAGTTTCCTTTTACAAGTCGGCCATGTTACATAATTAAAACATGATTAGTTTTGATCAAGCATTAAAGTTTAAAAGTGAATACCAAAAATTTGGTTTTTGTAAAATTGAAAACTTTTTTAACAAGGATATTTGTAAAAGATTAAAAATTTATTCAAATGAAATAAAATATCAAAAACCTATACCAAAAAAAGTAATGAAATATTATGAAAAAAGTATTTTTAATAAAAAAAAAAACATTTTAATGAGAGCTGAGTTTTTTTATGATTTTCATGTAGGTTTAAGAAATCTTATTGAAAATAAAAATATTCATAAAGTATTAAAAGTTTTAATGGGTGGAAATTGTATTTTATTCAAAGAAAAAATAAATTATAAGCCAGCTGGATGTAGGGCAGATAAATTACATCAAGACTCACAAGGAGGTTGGAATATATATTCAAAAAAATTTATTTCTTTGTTGATTTCACTTGAAAAAAGTACAAAAGAAAATGCATGTTTAGAATTTGATATTTCCGGAAATAATAAAAGTAATAAAATAGGTGAAGACTTCCAGCCTTTGTTGTTAGGTTCTTTGAAAAAACCAAAATTTAAAAAAATACCCTTAAATGTTGGCGATGTTGTTTTTTTTAATCATTATATTCCACATAAATCAAAACCTAATTTAAGTAAAAAAAGTAGAATGCAATTATATATTACTTATAATTTAGCTAAAGATGGCAATTTTAGAAAAAAATATTTTAGAGAAAAAAGATTATCTTACCCACCAAATAATGAGAGGTCACCAGGCTTAAATTTTGAGTATAAAATATAGACTGATAAACAAATGGTAACTCTATTTAAAATACAAATTATAAAGAAAGAGTTTTAATTTGAAAGTTGTTATTTTAGCTGGTGGATTAGGAACAAGAATTTCAGAGTATACGAAGTCTATTCCCAAGCCCATGATAAAGGTATGTGGAAAACCATTATTACAAAGAATAATAGATCATTATATAAATTATGGACATTATGAATTTTTTATTGCAGTGGGATATAAGGGATATCTAATAAAAAATTATTTTAAAAATAAAAAAATAGACAAAAAAATTAAGATTCATTTAATCGAAACAGGAAAAAATACAATGACTGGGGGTAGATTAAAAAGGTTAAAAAATTACCTAAAAGAAAATTTTTTACTTACTTATGGAGATGGACTATCAAATGTAAATATTCATAAATTAGTTAGTTTCCATAAAAAACACAAAAAATTAATTACATTATCAGCAGTTAGACCTCCAGCAAGATTTGGTGCAATTAAAATAAGAAATAATATTGTTCAATATTTTAGAGAAAAAAATAATTTAGATGAAGGTTGGATTAATGGTGGATTTTTTGTAATTGAGCCAGAGTTTCTTGATTTTATAAAAGAAGATAAAACTTATTTAGAAAAAGAACCTTTTGAATTAGCTACAAAAAAAAAACAACTTGTTGCTTATAAACATTATGGTTTTTGGCAGTGTATGGATACTTTGAGGGATAAAGAAATTTTAGAAAAAAAAATCAAAAATAAAGAGCATATTGATTAAAAATAAAATATGTAATTATCGATGTTTTCTCAAAAAAGGTATTAAAAATAAAAAATGAAATTTTATTTTGTAGTAAATTTAACTGGTTATGTTGGTCACTTAAATTAATTAAAGATAAGAACAATGAAATTTATTGATGCCTAAATATAAACTTACTTATGATTACATTAATCTTATTCGAAAATTTGATTATATAAATGAATAAAAAATTAGTTAGCATAGTAGTAAATTGCTTTAATGGAGAAAAATATCTCAAAAAAACTTTAGAAAGTATTCAAAAACAAAGATATGAAAATTGGGAACTAATTTTTTGGGATAATCAGTCTACCGATCAGAGTAGAGCTATTTTTGAAAGTTTTAACGAACCAAGATTTAGATATTTTTATGCTGAGAAACATACAACTCTTTATGAAGCAAGAACTTTAGCTTGCAAAAAATGTAATGGAGAATTTATTGCTTTTTTAGATTGTGATGATTGGTGGTATGATGATTTTCTTTTGGCTAGAGAAAGTTTTTTTGAAAGTCGAAAATATAAATTTTCGTTTTCAAAATTTCACTATTTTTTTGAAAAAAGTAATAAATTTCAAATTCATTCAAAAAGAGAACTGCCTGATGGTAAAGTTTATGACTCTTTGTCCAAAAATTATTTGATAGCAATTAGCAGTTTAGTTGTAAAAAAAGATTTATTAGAAAAAATAAATTTTTTTAATGGTGAATTTAATATACTTGGTGACTTTGAAGCTGTAATGAAAATGTCTAAAACTGAGGAAGCATACGCAATACAAAAATCATTATTATGTATTCGAATACATGGAAAAAATTATAGTGATGAACATAGAAAGATGTTTTTTAAAGAATTTAAAAGATGGTATAATTGTCAAATAAGGGATGAATTATTTAATAGAAATAAAATCTATTTTATAAAAAAACTATTACATTTATATATTGTTGGTCTTACACCTAAATTTTTGACGGATTTATTAAAAAAAAAATGAGCGAAATATTTGTTGTATCTAATGATAGATTTTTTTTAGAAAAAAAAAATATTTTTAATTCAAATAAAAATACTTTTACAATAATTAACTGTTTCAAAAATTTTAAAAATATATATTTAATTGCAAGAAAATCAAAAAAAAAATTAAAATTTAAAGAAAAATTAAGTAATATTAAAATTATTAATATACCCTCTCTTTTTGAAAAAAAGTTTGAGATTAAAAATACAAAGATACTTATAATATCATTATCTCCATATAATTTCTTAATTAGTTGTTTACTATTGATATTAGGCGTTAATAAAAAAAATATTTTCTTATTTTTGAGAAGTGATGGTTATGAAGAGTATAGGATTAAATTAGGTGTAATAGGTTATTATTTTTATGGGGCTATGTTGGGAATTTTAAGAAAAAAATTAAATATTTTAAGTTGTTCAAAATCTTTAACAGGTGTTCTTAAACCAAAATTAGTTTTTCCATCTGAAGTAACTAAAGTTTGGTTAAAAAATAGAAAAAAACAATTAAAAAAAATAACCTCAAAAAAGAGAATTAATTTATTATATATTGGAAGATTCAGAAAAGAGAAAGGTTACGCTAATTTAATTCATTTATTTAAAAGATTAAGTATAAATGCTAAATTGGTAATGATTGGAAATGACTTTAAATATCTTAAAAAAAATAAGTATCCCAGAAATAAAAATATTAAGATTTTTGGGCAAATTTCCTCTACTAAGAAATTAATTAAATATTATAATCAAACAGATATATTTATTTTACCATCATATATTGAGGCATATCCACAGGTTATTTTGGAAAGTCTTTCAAGGTTAAAACCTATAGTTGTCTTCAATGATATTAAATATTTAAAGAAAACTTTTTCGTTTGGTCTATTTAATTGCAAAAGAAATGCAGAAGATTTGGAGAAAACGTTGAAAAGATTAACTAGAAATTATCATAAAATTCAAACCAGTATTTTAAAAAGGGAAGTTTATTCATTAAAAAATTTTAAATTAAAAATGAAAAAAATTTTTGATAACTAATGATTGGGAAATTATATTATATTATACTAAAATTTATAAGATCTTCAAAAATTATTACTTTGTTAATATGGGGAATAAAAATTGATAAATTCCTTCATAATACTTTCTGGGATTTAACAACAATAGTTTTAAAAAAAGAACTGAATGATACAAAGCGCAAAAAGAAATACCTAGATATGGGTTGTGGTCAATTTGCTTTACTTGGTCAATTTTTTAAGAAAGCCAATACTTCTTCAGATGTAACGTCGGTTGATATTTATGAAAAATTTATTGAAAACAGTTTAAATAACTCAAGGTTAAATAAAATTGATATTAAAATTAAGAAATCGAACTTATTTTCAAATATTGATGAAAAGTTTGATTTAATCTCTTTTAATCCTCCTTATGTTCCATCTTCGCAAAAAAAAGATGAGTTGGAGTTTCCAAATATTCGTTATAGTGAGCACGAAGGTCTCAAAACCACTCATGAATTTTTAACTCAATCAAAAAATTATTTAATGACTGATGGCGAAATTTTACTGGGTATTAATACATTTTACGTTTCCCAAGCGCTTTGTAATAAATTAATTTTAGAAAATGGATATAAAGTTGAAAAGATTACAAAAATGAAATTCAACACTTCAATAGTGTTTAGATTAAAATCACTTAGATATTAAGAAATCTCCTAGTGCAAGATAATCAATGCCAGTTCCTGAAAAGCATCTAATCGCCTCAGAAGGTTTATTCACTATAGGTTCACCTTGAATATTAAATGATGTATTTATTATAACTGCATGGCCAGTAATTTTTTCAAATTCCTTTATTAATTTATAAAATTTTTTATTATTTTTTTTTCTAACCACTTGAGGTCTGGAAGTTCCATCAATATGAACTGCTGATGGTAATATTCTTTTATATTTTTCTTTAATTTTAAAAGCTAAAATCATAAAATCACTTTCCGGTACGTTTCCAAAATAATCTTTATATCTGTAGTCGTTAATGGAAGGGCAAAATGGCCTCCAATTTTCTCTATGTTTGACCTCATCGTTCAGTTTTTTTTTCATATTTTTCATAAGAGGATTAGCTAAAATAGATCGGTTACCTAATGCGCGAGCTCCAACCTCAGATCTACCTTGAAACCAACCAATTATTTTTCCTTCAGAAAGTTTTTCAGCTACTATTTTTTCAATATTTCTAACTTTTTTAAATTTGATTTTTGACTCTTTTAAATATCTCAATATTTCATTACTGGAAAAACTATTTCCGTAATAACAATGTTCCATTTTTGAAAATTTTCCTCTATCATTTTTGGCAGATAACATTGCAGCACCTAAAGCCACTCCATTGTCTGAAGCTGCTGGTTGAATATATATATCTTTAACTTCAGGAAGAGTGGCTAAAACACCATTTAATTTACAGTTCATATGAACACCTCCAGCTAGACAAAGATTTGAAATTTTGGAAATTTTGATTAAATCTTTAACTAATAATTTAACAATTTCCTCTAATCTCCACTGTACGTTAAATGCTAAATTTTTATGATATCTCAATATTTTTTTATTATTGAATAAAGGTTTACCAAAAATCTTGATAAACTTTTCAGAAAATCTGGAATTTGTGGTTCTTTTGCCACCAAACCTTAGAACTGGATTAAGAGAAAAGTCCCCAGTTAATTTGTTATACTTTAAAAATTTATTTAGTTTAGACTGAATACTTTTAGAAAATCTACCATAAGAAGCTAACGCCATCAATTTTCCCTCTTCAGAATTACTTTTAAAACCAAAAAATTCTGTAAATGTAGAATAATAACCACCTAAGGTATTAGGTAGTGTAAACTTTTTTATGCATCTAATTTTTTTTCCATTACCAATATAAAAACCACCCGTAAACTCTTCACCCATACCATCTAATATAAGTATACTACTTCTTTTAAAACCAGACGGAAAAAAAGCACTTGCTGCATGACTAAGATGATGTTTATAATAAAAAATTTTTTTATTGAAACTTTGCTCTTTTTTAGCAAAGGCCCATTTAAGTTCATTTAATATTTTTTCTGGGTCATAACCCAATCTTATTCTTTCCTCTAAATTTAGGTTATATCTATTTCTGAGACCTCCGTATTTCAAGTATATCTTATTAAACTTTTTTGGAACTACAATAAATTGATGAGGACAATCCCAACCAAAAGAAATGTTTTTAATTTGATTAATAGATATTTTTGCTTTTTTAAGACAATAAAAAATTGCATTAATTGGCAATGCTAAAGGAGCATTTTTAATTCTGTTAAATCTTTCCTCTTCAGCAAATGCTATTATTTTTTTTCCCTTCAATAAAGCGGCTGAGGAATTTGTTCCTACTCCTCCAAAAATTCCTAAGTAATAACTCACAGATTTTTAATCAATTATCCGGTTGATGAAAAACGCTTCAGCTTTATGAAGCCCCACTACACCTCCTCTAACTATCGACAATGCGTTAATATTTTTTATAGATCTAGAATGTGGAGGTTTTCTCATTTCAAACTTATACTGATTTAATAACAATTCTTTTTTTTTTGAATATTTTGAAATATCTATAAAATAATTTGGGTTAAATAATCTATTGTTAGAATTAATACCCCAATCTGTAGACGATGGAATTTCGAAACTGAGTAATTTTTTTATTTTGAATTCTGAGTTAGGCCTTGATGCTACAAATGTTGAAAAAAAAGTATGGTAATGATCAACGTTTAAATCATGTTCGTAATGAGTGTAAACTATATCTGGTTTATATTTTTTCAAGTAGTTGAAAATTATATTTGTTAAAAAATTATGAGGATAAGTATGAAGCTCTAAATTTTTTAAATTCAAAAAATCAACAATTGTAAACTTTCCAATTTTTGCTACATTCTTAGCCATATTTTCTCTTTTAAGAATTTCTTTTGAATATTTAGCCTTTGAGGCTGACTCATACCTTGCTGAAACTCCATCAGATACAAAAAGGACATATACTTTATCTCCGTTACTTACATGTCTAAGAAGAGTTCCACCACATCCCAAAACTTCATCATCTGGGTGTGCCGCAACTACAAATATTTTGCTCATAAATTATTGTTAGAATTTATTATTAAAGTGTAGTATCAATTTTTGTAATGAAAAGCCAGCTATCTTTGGTGCAAAAAGAGACGTTGATAGAAAATTTTATAAATTTATTACAAGTTAAATTATCATGAATATTTTTTTTTTAACTCTTTTTATATTTTTAATAAATCTAGTTTTTTATTTAAAATTCAACTTAATCTCTAAACTTGCTTTTTTCGATAATCCAGATGGTAAATTAAAAAGACATTCAAAACCCACCTCATTAATTGGAGGATTAGTAATCTTAATTAATCTTTATTTAATAATTTTTTTATTGAAGATTTTTGACATAGAAAATTCAATTTTTGAAAATCATTTTATATATTTTTTTATCACTCTTTGTACACTATTCTATTTGGTTGGGTTATTAGATGATTTAAAAAATTTAAGTCCAAATATTAAGTTATTCTCTTTAATTATCTCAATTTTCTTTGTAACTTATTTATTCCCAGGAATTAATTTAGAGCTTATTAAAATATCATTTTTGAAAAAGACATATTTCTTTAATGAATATTCATTTTTCTTTACAATTTTATCTTTTTTATTATTAGCAAACGCAATAAACATGTTCGATGGTATAAATCTTCAAGTTATTTTGTTTTGTATCTTTATATTTATAATATTCATCGTTAAAGGCTTTCTACCATTTTTTTTTATTTTATTATCAATAACCTTTTTCTTCATAGGTTTACTCAACTATCAAAATAAAGTTTTTATTGGAGATGGAGGATGTTTTTTGATAAGCGCTATATTAGGATCTTCATTCATTTATCAATATCAAAATTATTCTGATTTTCTGTTTGGAGATCAAATTTTTATAATTTTATTTATACCATCAATAGATATGTTAAGGTTGTTTATTTCAAGAATTTTGAACAAAAAAAATCCATTTAAAGGAGATTTGGATCATCTACATCACAAAGTTTATCATTATATTAAAAATAAAAGTTTAACTGTTCTTATAACAATTTCTTTAAGTGTATTTCCATGTTTTCTGATGTTTTTAGGATTAAAAACCTATTATATTTTAGTTTTAAATCTTATTATTTACACAATTTTAATTTTGTTTTTGAAAGATAAAAATAATATATGAAAAATATAATTATAGGTAAAAATAGCTCTATATCTAAATATGTTTTAAAAAATCTAAAAAATTCATATATATTTTCTGCTAATGAATTAAATGAAATATATCTTTTAGATAAAATCAAAAATTGCAATAAAATAAATTTAATTTTTAATAATTTTTATCCTTCTAAAAACTTAAATTCATTAAATCACAAAGATTATAAAAAATTTTGTGAATTATCATTAGAAAAAATTTCATTTATTTTTGAGAAAATTCCTTCAAACAAAATAAATAAGATAATTTACACAAGTAGCGCCTCCATTTATAGAATTTCTGAAAATTTGAGTCATCCAAAAAAAGATTATTTTAATAGAGAATTATACTCCTCCTTTAAATTAGCAGCTGAAAAATTGATTATTAATTATGCTAACAAAAAAAATAAAGAATACTTTATAATGAGATTATTCAATATTTATGGTGACCCATTGGACAAATTTTCATTTGTTGAAAATATTATTAATTCAAAAAAAAATAATAAAAAAATTTTTTTAATAAATAACGGAAATTCTGTAAGAGATTTTATTCATGTAAAAGATGTTGGAAAAATTTATAAAAAATTCCTTGAAAAGAAAGTAAATAGTGGGATTTACGATCTTGGCACAGGAAATGGTTATTTGATAAAAGATATTGTAGATTTTTCAAATTTTAAAAAATCAAGAATTATCAATATAAATAATATTGATGAGATACATAATTCAGTCGCACAAAACCTAAACTTAATTAAAGAACTTAAGAAATATAGATTTTTAAGTCTTGGTAGATATTTAAAACAAAAATTAAGAATTAATAAAAAAAAGATAAAACCAATTTTAAATCAAAAGGACGAAATAAGAAAAAGTGCCATTAGTGGAGTAGTTATTTATGGGGCCGGTTATGCTGGAAAACAAATATACCATGAACTTCATAAAAACAATGAGAACACACTTTTTTTTGTTGATGATGATTTGAAAATTCAAAATACAAATTACAAAGGTATACCAATTATAAGTTTTAGAAACCTTCTTGAAATTAGAAAAAATTTTCAAATTAAAAGAATTTATTTAACAATTCCTTCACTGGCCAAAAGATCTTTAGAAAAAATAATTAAAAAAATTAAAACTAATTTTTTTGATGTTAGGTATTTACCAGAAAAAAAATTTTTAATTTCAGACAAAATTAATATTGAAGATCTTAATTTAGATGAAATAAATTCAATTTTAAATAGAAAACAAATTAAATTAAAAAAGATAAAAAAATTATCCAATAAAACAGTTTTAGTTACAGGTGCAGTGGGAACGATAGGTTCGGAAATTTGCAGACAATTAATTCAACATAATGTTAAAAAAGTAATTGCAATTGATAAATCAGAAATTGGTATTTATAATCATCAAAAAAAAACACATAGTAAGAAAATTTCTTTTAAGTTAATTGATATTAATGATTACTCTTTTTTAGAAAAAACGATTAAAGAAAATAATGTACAAATGATTTTTCATGCTGCAGCATATAAACACGTAAATATACTTGAAAATAATGTTTACTCAGCTGTGAAAAATAATGTTTTAGCAACATTCAATATTTGCGACTTAGCTATTAAAAATTCATGTGAAATGATTTTTATATCTACTGATAAAGCTGCTAACCCAATATCCATTTTAGGATATACAAAGAGGTCTGCTGAAAAGATATGTGAGTTCTTTAACAAAAAATATCAAAATAAAACACAGATTAAGATTGTCAGGTTTGGAAATGTTTTTGGTAGTTCAGGTTCAGCTATTAACAATTTTTTAGATAAAATAAATGCTGAAATTCCCATAGAAATTACAAATAAAAAGGCATCAAGGTATTTTATGACAGTTTTGGAGGCATGTCATCTTGTTCTACAAACAACAACAATGAATTTGAAAGGAAATACATTTATACTAAATATGGGAAAACCAGTAAATATTTTACAATTAGCAAAAAATTTAGCCAAAATTAAAACAAAAATTAATAATGATTATAATTTTGAGTATAGAGAAGTAGGATTACAGCCAGGTGAGAAATTAAAAGAAACTCTTAAAGATAAAAAAGAGATTTTAAAAAAAGTAAGTAATGAAATTTTTATGGTTAATAATAAGAATAAAAATATTGATAAATTTCGGATTTATTTTGAAAAATTAAAAGCAAATTTTTTGAAAGGAGATAAAAATAAGCTAATCAAAAATTTAAAAGATATAGCTAAGTTTTGTTAAATTATATTTTTAAAATTGATTTTTTTTTAAATATAAATTAACAGAGTTTAATTTCTATGATTAAAAATAAAAAAATTTTAGTTGTTGGAGCAGGAGGATTTATTGGTGGTCACCTTACTAATAGGTTATTAAAAGATGGAAATTCATTGATAGCAGCAGATATCAAACCAAAAGAATACTGGTTCCAAGAATTTGAAAATTCTGAAAATCATTATTCAATGGATATGAAGGATATCAACAATTGTAGACAAGTTACCAAACAAATTGACTATGTATTTAATATGGCTTGCAATATGGGAGGAATGGGTTTTATTGAGAATAATAAAGCTGAGTGTATGCAATCAGTTTTAATTAATACTAATTTGTTGATTTCATCTAAGGAAAATAAAGTTAAGAAATATTTTTTTTCATCAAGTGCTTGTGCGTATAATACGACTAAACAAAAAGAAGTTTTCATAGAAGGTTTGAAAGAGGAAGATGCATACCCCGCATATCCAGAAGATGGATACGGATGGGAAAAATTATTTAGTGAGAGAATGTGCAGACACTTTATGGAAGATTATAAATTATCAGTTAGGATAGCTAGATATCATAACATTTATGGGCCTTATGGTACCTTTGATGGGGGAAGAGAAAAAGCCCCAGCAGCATTGTGTAGAAAAGTTATTAAAGCTAAAAAAAATAATGAAAAAAAAATTGAGGTTTGGGGGGATGGTATGCAAACAAGATCTTTTTTATATATTGATGATTGTATAGAAGGAACTCTGAGATTATTTGAGTCTGATTATAGTGAGCCCGTCAATATAGGAAGTGATGAACAAGTTTCAATTAACAAAATGATTGAAATAATAGAAGATATTTCAGGCACTAATAAGCTCGAACGTGAATACAAATTAGACAAACCTAAAGGCGTGAGAGGAAGATCGAGTAATAATGATCTGGCAAAAAAAATTTTAAAGTGGAGCTTTAAAATCAAGTTAAAAGCTGGTTTGAAAAAAACTTTTGACTGGATAGATAGTGAAGTTAGTAAGCATGGTTCGAATTTGAGTAGATATACTAAATCTTAAAGTTCTAAATTAGTATAGTATTATTAAAATAACTTAATTATAATATTTGTTCTGCTTTTTTATGATTAGTAAAATAGTATTTAAAAAAATTAAATTCATCAATATAAATTATAAAAACTTTAATAGATATGTTGTGAAAAAGGGATTATTTGTTTTTCCTTCTGGTCCAGCTTTAGCTAATATTAATGTGTTCAATCAATACTATACTTCAATTCAAAAAGCGGATTTTGTATTTTTTGATAGTGGTTTTTTTGTTCTTTTGCTTAGAATATTTAAAAATATTAATGTTTATAAATTTTCAGGCTATAAATTTTTAAACCTTTTTTTTAATTATTTAAAAAAAAATAAAAAAAAAAAAATTTTTTGCGTTGATCCTAATTTAACTTTTTCAAAATCTAACAGAAAATATATTAAGAAATTGGGAATAAAAAAAATATATAATTATATTGCACCCAACTATGATGTAGACACTTTATCTGACAAAAAACTTTTAAAATTAATTATAAAGTTTAATCCTGATTATATTATTATTAACATCGGTGGTGGAACTCAAGAAGTTTTAGGATCTTATATTAAAAAAAAATTAAGAATAAAAAAAACTATTTTTTGTACAGGTGCTGCTATTTCTTTCTTTACAAAGGACCAAGCACCTATAAGTGATTTAATTGATAAATATTATTTAGGTTGGTTGTTAAGATTACTTTTTAATCCAACGATTTTTTTAAGGAGATACATTGTTGGACTAAAATTAATTCCAATGGTTATATTTAACAAGATAAGAGTTATTAACTGAAAATTTAGAGAGTTATATAATGTTTCTACTTGAGTTTTTAATATTTGTTTTATTTATAATTTTTTTGTCCATATCTATATCAGGTTATGGAAGTCTTTATCCCATTAAGATAAGAAGAAATTTTTTTTTAGATATCTTTTTAGGATTTATAATAATTTCTTTTTTAATGACAATTTTTCATTTTTTTTTTAAGATTAATCTATTTCTAAATTCCTTAACTTATTTAATTGGATTAATTATATTTTTTAAAAGAAATAAATTTTTAGATTTTTTTAAATTTATTAAAAAATCTTATATTTTAAATATTTCAATTCTCTTATTATTGATTCCAATATTTATATCACAAAAATATCACGAAGATTTCGGATATTATCATCTTCCTTATGCGTTAGCTTTTTTAGAAGAAAAAATAGTATTTGGTTTTGCAAATATTAATCAAACTTATGTTTATAATTCTATATGGTTAAATCTTTACCCTTTATTTTTCTTAGAAAATAAAAACTTTAATTTTTTAACTTTGCCAAGTTTTTTATTATTTCTAAGTTTCATAATATTTTCAATTAATAAAATTCTGGAAAAAAAAAATTTTACCATTAGCGATTTTTATCTAATTACAATTTTATTCTATTGCTTGTTGAAATTTACAAGAATATCAGAATTTGGTATTGATTTTCCTGCTAATATTTATTCAATTTTAAGTATTTTCTTTTTTATTAAATTTTATGAAACTTACGTAATTTTTGAAAAAAAATCTTTTTTTTATTTAAATTGTATATTCTCAATTTTTTCAATTTTAATTAAATTAAGCACTATTCCAGTTATAATTTTACCAATTTATTTATATTTTACTAATTTTAAAAATCTAAAGTTTTGTATTTTTGAAAATAAATTTTTGATAATTTATTTTCTTTTAATTGTTTTTATTGTTCAGCAATTTATTTATACAGGCTGCATCTTATTTCCCACTAATTTTACATGTTTTAATGTAAGTTGGTTTAATTCTGAAAACATAAATTTATCTAATAAACTCGAATTGATAAATAAAAGTTATTCATTAGCAAGAAATATATATTCACCTGAAGAATATTTAAATAATTTTAAATGGTTTCCATTCTGGTTTAAAAGAAGTTTGAATGAAATACTAGAACATTTAATGACAATGGTAATACCACTAGTATTATTTTTTTTACTTTCAAAAAAAAGAAAAAAAAATACATCTTTAGCATTTAATAAAAAAAAAGTTCTACTATTTTTCTCTATTTTAAGCTTATTTTTTTGGTTAAAATTTTCACCTGTATTTAGATTTGCAATATATATTTTTATTACTTTAGTATTTTTGATTTTTTTGAATTTTTTTAATTTAAGAGAATTTTCAAAAAAAAAATTCACAGTTTTCATTGTGATTTTTTTAATATTTAATTTTTCAAAAAATATTAATAG
>CESW01042336.1_pt1 | contig 15904 bp, 14 predicted proteins | sample 531171 | NCBI WGS metagenome assembly CESW01 (sample SAMEA2621859, study PRJEB7988) | marine metagenome | biome: marine biome (ENVO:00000447); feature: surface water layer (ENVO:00002042); material: "saline water (ENVO:00002010), including plankton (ENVO:xxxxxxxx)" | depth 5 m
AGTCTCAGAATACTCATCTCTATGGGGAACTTTAATTGGGGTTACGTGTATATTACTTAGCTCCAAATTGCTCTCATCAAATTTTGTATTTTGAATTTGAATATTGTTTAGATCAACTAATTGACTCCAAGGGCCATTTTTTCGCAAAAATATACTCATTTTAGGGAGAACCTTAACCAAAAGGTTTTTTGTACCCAGTGCTTCTCTTCCAAAATACATAAGTCCCGAATAATGACCAATATGTGCATGGCTAATATATAAAGCTTCAGGTAGTAAAAATTCTTGAAAAATATTATTCTTAAGGTTGTTTAACTGATATGTGATATCTGGTGTTGCTTCAAATAAAATATACTTATTTAGATCTGAATTAACAACTGCAATTGAGGTTACATAGAACTCCTCATATTTAGTAAAATTATCTAAGCAAAACTTGTGCTTACATCCAATGTGTGGCATACCAGCATCCTGAGTATTACCCAGGATATATATATATTCTGATTGAGTATAAATAGGAATTGTAGTACACAGAATGAAGAAAAATTTTAAAAATCTAATCAAAATGAAAAATTAACACCAAAATAAAAATTTCTTTTGGGAGCTGGCTCATAGTATCTTTTTCCAAATGCATTTATTCTTATGTTATCAAAATAATCTTGATTAAAAAAATTATTAACCCCGATTGAAAACTCGCTATTTTTTAAAACTTCTCTTGAATATTTAATATTAAAAATATTATACGAACTGACAAGAGTCTGGTTAAGATTGTCAGCATATCTCTCTCCTACATGTCGATTTGTTAATATTAAAGTACTTTTTTTAGATAATTTGAATAAGATTTCCAAATCAAGCATTTGACTTGGGATACCAGGAATTAGATTCTCCGAAAGGTCATTGCCATCTAAAGTAAAATCCTTAAATCTGTTTTTACTTAATGTATAATTTATGTTAAATAGCCAACTTTTGAATGAAAAAGAAGAGCTGAGTTCAATTCCTGTTCTCAATGTTGATCCAACATTTCTGTAGAAGTTTTTACCTGGAAATAATTCTATTTCATAAGGTAAGATTTCATTATCTGAATTTGTAATATATGCAACAGCCTCAATCGAAATATTTGGTAATAATTTTCTCCATCCAACCTCATAATTTAATGCATTATTGGATTTTAAATCCTTGTTAAATCCACTTCCATCTGGGTTGTTTGATAACTCATTTAATGTTGGTGTTTCAAAGCTTGTACCAAATGAAAAGAATATATTGTCAGATGAATTAATACTGTAGGATAGTCCTAAAGAAGGGTTTACCTTATCCAAATTGACTTTATTATCTGAATCAATTCCAATAGAATTTATATCATATCTAATTCCATATCTTAAAAGAAGTCCCGAATTATATGTTGTTTGATTAACAAGATAAAACCCAGATGTATCAAAGTTTTCAATTTGATCAAGTGTTATTTCACCTCTTAAACCAAAATTATTTTTAAATCTTTTTCTATCATCAGATTGGCTCAAATAATCAACACCTAGTACTAAAGATGTATTTCTATTCTGGAAATTTTTATTTGTGGTATACTTTGTTCCAAACCCAAAATAATTCCTGTCAATTGAAATAATTCCTCCATAATTGAAAGGTAATTTTGAGTAAAAATCTCTTTGTTGATAGAAAAAATAGCTATCAAAAAATGAGTTTTCATTTTTTTTATAATTCCATGAGATACCTGTTTTTATGTGCTCTACCTTTTCATAAGTATCATAGTCAATATTATTTTTTCTGGCTTGTCTTCGGTTGTTTTCAACCTCACTTAACTTTAAACCCCCTGGGTCAAAAGCATATGGACTGTTGGTATAATTTATCTGCCATATTATCTTATTTTTTTGATTTAACTCATTAATATATTTAAGATTCAATATATTTGATTTATATCCGCTTTGATCTCTATAACCATTAGAGCGTCTTTTGTCATAGTGAATAATCAAATTAGAATTCTTCCAGTCAAAAACTCTTGTTCTTTGAATTGATTGGTATTGATAAGCCCCAAATATTCCTGAAGTTCTGTAATATTTTTCATTCGGATCAGACAAAGTATTAATACTTATTACGCCACCTGAAGAGTTTCCATACAAGTTTGCGTTTGGACCTCTTAATATCTCAATATTTGAAATTAATCCTAATGGCAGATTGTCTAATTGACTTTGACCATCAGGGGTTGTCTCGGGAATTCCATCAACAATTAATTTTAAACCTCTAATACCAAATGCTGACCTTGCTCCAAAACCTCTAATCGAAATTCTTAAGTCTTGTGAAAAATTATTTGACGAGGTTGTAAATACACCAGGTGTATTTTTAATAAAATTTGAAAATGAGGATTGAGAATCAAAGTTTTTATCCTTACTAAAACTTTTCAAAGTAACTGATAGAGGTATTTGTTTTTGTATAGTATTAATTTTTGTTGATTTTACAACTACATTCTCTAAGTCTATACTTTGAATTGAATCCTGTAGATTAGCAAAAACAAAAAATGGAGCTAATAAAAATAGCTTATTGATATACTCTAACATAGTCTATTTGATAAGTTGCATTAGTAAAACCTGGGGCTACATAACCATCTGTCCAATGACCTCCAACAGCAAGGTTTAAAAGAATAAAAAATGGTTTGTCAAAGGGTGAATGTTGGGATTGCATCGGAAATTCAAAATAAATTTCTTCATCAACAAAAAACTGAATTTTATCAGGTGACCATTGAATAGCATAAATATGAAATTCTTCAAATGGATTATTTATAATTTTTTCAGCTCTTATAAACCTTTCTTGACCAGTATCAAAAAAGATTTTATTTGGAACATATGTAGTCTGTTTTGAGTAGTCTTGAGGACCATAATGTACAGCTGAAGAAATCAAACCTGGATCATTACTAGTGTTGTCTTTCACATAATCTCCATGTTCCAGTATATCTAGCTCTCCACAGCCAGGCCAGCTAATTTCGTCAATATTTGCGCCAAGCATCCAAAATGCTGGCCACATTCCCTCCCAGTTAGGAAGTTTTGCCTTCATCTCAACTCTACCATATGTAAATTCAAATTTATCTTGAGTATTTATTCTCGCAGATGTATAATTTTTACCTAAAAAGCTTTCATATTTTGCTGTAATTTTTAAAAGTCCATCTTCAACTTTGATATTATCATGTTTATCTGTGTAATACTGTAACTCTCCATTATACCAGCTGCCATTATTTGGCGCAACAGTTTCAATATTCCATCTATCTGTTGAAACAGCTGGGACTCCAAGTGATGAATCTTCATCAAATTCATCACTCCAAACTAGCTCATTACCAAAAGAATAACTGGTGATTGTTTGATTAGAAGAGATATTTCCTTGAGTGTTATTGCTTACTTGATTAAAGTTTGAGTGTTGATAAACACTGCCTGTTAACAAGGAATCATTGACATCAGATTTAGATTTACTGCACGAGATTAACGCAAGCAGAGTAAAAAAGACTGAATATAAGTAGGCTTTCATATATAAAGTAAAATCTAACTCAAAGCTAATAATATTTATTATTTTTAGTAAAATTTTTTAATGGAATTAATTCCACATGAAGGAATTTCAATAATGTCAATCTTCAGAGGGGTTACAGGATTGTGTTCGATTATTTTAATTGCATATTTACTCAGTAATAGTAAGAGAAACATTGATTGGAAAACAATTATAATTGGTATAACAAGTCAATTTCTTATTGCTATAGCTGTTTTAAAAATTGATTTTGTTAGAATAATTTTTGAAAAACTTGGTCAGGGTTTTCTTGCAATTGTAACATTTACAAATCAAGGGTCCATAATTCTTTTTGGAGAATTAGCAGACTCCTCTAAATATGGTGAGATATTTGTATTTCAGGTTCTGCCAGTTATTATTTTCTTTTCAGCACTTACATCTGTACTATATTATTATCGTATTATTCAAAAAATAGTCTCTGTTTTAGCATGGATGCTAACAAAGCTTTTGAATATATCTGGACAAGAAAGCCTTGCGGTTGCTGGTAATATTTTTTTAGGACAAACTGAAGCTCCACTTTTAGTTAAAGGGTACCTTAATAAGATGAATAGGTCTGAATATTTTCTTTTAATGACTGGTGGGATGGCAACTGTAGCGGGTAGTGTTCTTGCAGCATATATAGGATTTCTTGGTGGTGATGACCCTGCTCAAAGAATAGAGGTAGCTAAAAACTTAATTATTGCATCTGTAATGGCTGCTCCTGGTGCAATTGTGATTTCAAAAATAATATTTCCTCAAACTGAAGAGGTAAATAAAGTAATAGAAATTAGCTCTGAGGTTACAGGGACTAATCTGCTTTCTGCAATAACAAACGGAACACGTGATGGAATCAAAATGGCTGTTAATGTTGGTGCAATGTTACTAGTATTTCTTGCTCTCATTGCACTTATAAATGGAATTTTCTTTCAATTAGCAGCTATTTTTGGTCTAAACCTATGGATTGAGCAAAATACAATCTATGATTCCTTTTCTATTGAATTTATACTTGGATATTTATTTGCACCCTTAATGTGGATAATTGGTGTTGCCTCAGAGGACATTACACTAATGGGCCAACTCTTAGGCGTGAAACTAGCTGCTAGTGAATTTGTTGCATACATTGAGTTAGCAGATTTAAAAGATATAACAAGCATTGTGCATCTAACGTATCAAAAGTCTGTAATTATGGCAACTGTTATGCTTTGTGGATTTGCAAACTTTGCTTCAATTGGAATTCAAATAGGTGGAATCGGGATACTAGCACCTGGAAAATCAAAATTATTGACTGAATTAGGTTTTAAAGCAATGATAGGAGGAACCCTCGTATCATTATTATCAGCAACTTTTGTTGGTATGCTTCTTGGTTAATTTTCTTCAGTTGAAAGTCGTTTCCAAAATTTCATAAGACTTAAAACTGATAAAACAGAAATAATCATAAATACAGATCCAAGTGTTATTCTTGAATATAGAATATAGCCAATACCAAAGAGAATACTATAAACAGACATACTTCCAAAAACCATGCATAATATTCCACTAGGTACATCCCATTTTTCTTTTTTACCTGAGATAATTACACCATTTTCCTCAGATACTTTAACCACTTTTTTCCATCCAGGGCCTCCAGGTTGTATTTTTTTATAAAAATTCTGAAGTGTTTCTATTTTTGATGGTGGTGTAATCATTGTTACAATTAACCACGAAACAGTTGTTATTGTAACACCTAAAATCAGCTTTTCCTCAACTGAAAAATTATTTGGTATTATAAATTCAAAAGCAAGCGCAATTATAAATGATACTATCATCGCGGTTAATTCACTATACACATTTATTCTATACCAGAACCATCTCAGAATAAATATTAAACCAGTACCAGCTCCAATTTGAAGGATTATTCCAAATGCTTGGAGTGAGTTATTTAAATAAAGTGCAAAAAAAGCAGATATTATCATTAATAAAACAGTGAAGACTCTACCCATTAACACATAATGTTTCTCTGATTTATCACTAACAAAAAATCTTCTATAAAAATCATGTACTAAATATGATGAACCCCAGTTTAAATGAGTTGATATAGTTGACATAAAAGCTGCAATTAATGATGCAACCAGAAGGCCTAATAATCCTGATGGTAGAAAAGATATCATAGCTGGGTATGCAAGGTCATTTCCAACTATAGTATTTGGAAAAGCTTCTTGAAGTGACTCTAAATCCGGAAAGACAACTATCGAAGCCAAGGCAATCAAAATCCATGGCCAGGGTCTTACAGCGTAGTGCATAAAATTAAAAAGTAATGTAGCCCATATTGCATTTTTTTCATCTTTTGCAGACAACATTCTTTGAGCTACATATCCTCCACCACCGGGTTCAGCTCCAGGATACCATACAGCCCACCATTGGACTGCAAGTGGAATTATAAATACTGCAATAAATAAATCTTTATCTGCTATATCTGGAATTAGACTTAGCTTTGGAAAAACTTTTGGATGATTAAGGAGATTTGTCAATCCTTGAATCTGAGGTAGAGAAATAATCTCATAAGCAGCCCAAAAAGTAGCAACCATTGCCAAAATAAATTGAAAGAAATCTGTTATTATAATTCCTCTTAGACCACCAATTGAACTATAAATTACTGTAATTGCACATGAAATAAACAATGTTTCAACCGGGCTTAAACCTAATAGCGCACCTCCAATTTTAATTCCAGCTAAACATACACTTGCCATTATAAGTATATTGAAAACTGCACCCAGGTAGAATGCTCTAAAACCTCTTAAAAAGGCAGCTCCTTTTCCGCTATATCTTAGTTCATAAAACTCTAGATCAGTGAGAACCTTTGATCTTCTCCAAAGTTTAGCATAAACAAAAACTGTTAACATTCCTGTTATCAGAAATGCCCACCATACCCAATTACCCGCAACACCATTAGTTCTTACAATATCTGTCACTAAATTTGGTGTATCAGCTGAAAATGTTGTTGCTACCATTGATATACCAAGTAACCACCAGGGCATCTTTCTTCCAGAGAGAAAAAACTCAGTAACGTCTTTTCCAGATTTTTTTGAAACAATAAGTCCAATAGCTAATGATATTATAAAAAAGGTTGATATAATAAGCCAATCTAGGTTTTCTAATTGCATGTTAAAGCTTTATATTAGTGCAAAATTAACAGGTTGGTTCAAGATAATAAATATATAGTTTTTTTAATGCTTTCAATTATGATTGCTGGATTTAGTTACTCTCAAGAAAACTCAAATAGTGAATCTGGATCAATATTTTTCTCGAATAGCTCGAAACCTGAAAACTCACTTCTAAATCTAAAAAAGAAGGATAACCCATTTTTAAACAAACTTGAAAAAAAAGATAAAAAAATCTTTTTTCCAGATGCTAATGTAAAAGAAAAAAGACCTGAAAGATATATAAATTCAAATGAATTTTATTTGTCAAGACTTCAAAGAAGAAAGGCTGAATCTAATAAAAACATGAACAAATTTAAAGTTGATCAATTCCTTGGGGAAATCAGAAATGATGGTGAATACGTGAACATTATATTGAGAGATCATGAATATCCTGATGGAGACTTAATCAAAGTTGAGGTTAATGAGAATATAATTATGCCTGCAATTTTGCTTACTGAGAAAGCTAAAGGTTTTAAACTTGACTTGAATAGTGGATTTAATGTAGTAGATTTTATTGCTTTAAACCAGGGAAGTTCTGGGCCAAACACAGCAGAAGTTATTGTCTATGATGATCAAGGAAAATTAGTTGGAACGAATAGATGGAATTTAGCAACTGGTGTAAAGGCCACCTATATAATCTACAAAGATTAAGTGTAAATACTTAACATTGCATTCACAAATTTGTCTACTTCCTGGCTTGTACCGGTGCTAACTCTACACCAATCGTAAAAGGGTGGAAAAGGCCTTCCTACTATAACGCCCTTATCCAGCATATCTTTTGATAAAATATCTATATGCTTCTTAGATTCAAAAAATACAAAATTAGTACTAGACTCAACATACTTAAGATCTAAGTAATCTAATAATTTATATATCTTGTCTTTCTCTTCATTAGCTTTTTTTAGTGAGAAAGCATAAAAATCTTTGTCCTTTAGTGCCTCTATAGCTGCAGCTACAGCGAGAACATTTGTTTGAGCCATAATTTTATTTCTTCCATATGGTGAGTATTTTCCAAATAATTTGTCTGCTAACTCAGGTTTTAAAACCAAATAGCCAATTCTTAAACCAGCCATACCAAAAACTTTTGAAAATGTCCTTGAAATAATTATATCTTTTCCCTGTCTAACAAGGTAATCCATTGAAGGATAATTTTTTTCATTAATGTAATCATAGTAAGCCTCATCACAAAAAACTAATGTTTTATCAGTAACTCTCTCACAAAATTTACTCAATGATGATTTTTCAAGCAATGTTCCTGTTGGGTTATTGGGATTCGCTATGAAAACCATTTTGGTTTTATCATTTATGTTTTTTTCAATACTACTTAAATCATATCCTTTATTAGAATCAACTGGAACCCAATTTATTTTTCCACCAAATGCTTCTGCATAGCTCATTAAAGCTAAATATGTTGGTTGTCCGGCCACTATTTCTCCTCCATCATCTGCAACTGCTAATCCTGTAACCCTTAAAGCTTCATTTGAGCCTCCAGTAATGACAATGCTTTCAGGGCTAACATTATGTTTTTTTGCTAATATTTTCTGAAGTTCTAAAATATACTCATAAGGGTAACGGCAGGCATCGTCAAATGAATCAATTATAGCATTTCTAACTCTTTCCGATGGCCCATATGGGTTTTCATTTGAACTTAGTTTAACTACGTCAGCTAAAGGTCTTGGATTATATTTTTTAATTTCTTCAGCAGATAATATTGAAGGTGTCATCATTAGCCCTCCTAAACCTATTGAAGACTTGAACCACTCTCGTCTTGATTGCATAATTTATAAATTTACTTTAATTTAAAAAAGAAAGTACTCTTTTCAAAATTTAATGATTAATTTACTGAATGCTTGAACTATTTGATATTATTGAGAGCTACATAAATCTGATTATTGTACCACTAAATTGGGTAATGCTGGTTCTAATTATTGGTGGTGGAATTTATTTAACACTTATCTCACATGGAAAACCTTTAGCAAAAATTAATCAAGGTTTCAATTTACTCTTAAAAAAAGACAATTCAGCAGTTGGTATCTCCAGATTTCAAGCTTTATCAGCTGTTCTTGCAGCAACTGTTGGACTAGGTAATATTTCTGGTGTTTCAATTGCAATTCATCAAGGGGGCCCAGGTGTTCTTGTTTGGATGTGGGTTACTGCAATTATTGGAGCTACAATAAAATTTTTTTCCTGCTCACTGGCTGTTAGTTTAAGAGATAAAGATGAGAATGGAGAGTATTTGGGGGGGCCTATGTATTATATGACTTTAGGAATAAAAAAGTGGGGTAAATCTTTAGCAGTATGGTTTTCGATAGCAGGATTAATAGGTGTGCTTCCAGCATTTACTGCAAATCAATTAACTCAATCATACATCGATGTTCTAAACCCAAATGCTGTGTTCGATATAGGCAATAGTAATTGGAAGCTTTTAATTGGAGTTGTTTTTACAATATTAACTTCGATCGTAATCTTTGGAGGGCTCAAGTCTATTGTCCGTGTAACTTCAGGTTTGGTACCAATCATGGTGATCCTATACTTTATTTTAGGAATATTTATTTTGGTGTCTAATGCAAATGTCGTTCCATCTACTTTTTTATTAATTTTTAGTGAAGCGTTTAATTTAAATACAATGGTCCAAGGTGGATTCTGGGGTCTTATCTTAATTGGTATTCGTAGGGCTGTTTTCTCAAGTGAAAGTGGTGTAGGTTTAGCTCCTATATACCATGGTCAGTCTTCTACAAAAAATGGAATAGATGAGGGGTTAGTTGGAATGCTTGGACCTATTTTGGATACAATATTAGTATGTACAATTACTGGATTAATTATAATTATAAGTGAAGCTTATCTTGAAAGTGATTTAAATGGAATTGTACTTTCTTTGGAAGCTTTTAGGAGATTATTCTTTGGTTTTGGGGATTATATTTTAATAATTATGATTTCAATATTTGGAATATCGACACTTTTCACTTATTCATATTATGGTGTTAAATGCTTTGGGTTTTTGACTACACCAAAAAAAGGTAAATACTATAATTTTATATATATAGTTGCAATTATTATATCCTCAATTCTTACTGTTGAAATTGTTATCGGATTGATTGATGTTGCCTTTGCTTTAATGGCAATTCCCAATATGATTGCAATAATATATTTATCAAGTATAGTTACTAAAGAGATGAAATATAGATCGTGGATTTAATCTACATAGTCTATTGGTGGTGGACCTGGATCTAGATATGGATCGTACTCATACTCACCAATTTTTTCATCAAACTCTTTTTTAATATTCTCTCTTAATTTACTGTCTTTGAATATGTCAACCATTGTCATTCCAAGAGCTTTTGCAGCGTGAAGCATTCCCTTGTGTCCAATAGACATTCCAGAACTTGCAACTACTGACCATGAATGCCATGGGACGCCCTTAGGTGCTGTTGTAGCTGCTAAGCTAACCACTGGGATGTTATAACTTACATCGCCACTATCAGTTGAGCCTCCTCCAGGACTTTTTAAGGTTTCTCTTAGTGGTCTTATTTTACCGTCAATACCCAATTCAGGTTTTCCATTATTCCTTTGCAGCTCCAGTGCAAAGTCTATTTCCTCTTGTGTATACTGAATGTCACCAAGAGTCTCAAGATTTTTTTGCAAAGCTGCACCTCCGACTCTATTTGGAAGAAGATCGTGCACGCCAGATATTAATGAAACTTTATGTTCAACATTGGCCATTATAGCAGCACCTCCAGCCATTTTTCTTACCTGTTCATATACAGGTTGTAGTCCTTCTTTTGTAATATCTCTAACTCTAACCCAAATTCTTGAATAGTCAGGAACAACATTTACAACTTTTCCTGCATCCTGAATATGGTAATGCATTCTTACTGATGGCAATACGTGTTCTCTATATGCATTAATTCCTGCTGTGTAGAGTTCAAGTGCATCATTAGCAGCCCTGGCATTCCATGGATCAACAGATGCATGAGCAGTTTGGCCTGTGAATTCAACCATGAAATCAACTAGTGCAAGAGACGGTTGAACATTGGCTTCCGTCTTGTCCGCTGGATGCCAATCCATACAGATGTCAACATCATCAAAAACTCCATCTCTTATCATCCAAAGTTTTCCAAAAAATTTCTCTTCAGCAGGAGTTCCAAAAAATTTTACTGTTCCTTTTAAGTCCCCTTTCTCTATTAATTCTTTTACTGCAATAGCAGCACCTAAACTTGCTGTGCCAAATAGATTATGGCCACAACCATGACCAGCTCCCCCTTCAATCAATTCATGTTTATGCGGAACTGTTGACTGAGAAAGGCCTGGAAGGGCATCAAATTCTCCAATTATACCAATTACTGGTTTACCCTCGCCATAAGTTGCAGTAAAAGCAGTTGGCATTCCTGCCAAACCTTTTTCAATAGTTAATCCATTTGCTTTAGCATACTCTATTAAATATTCGGCTGATTTATCTTCTCTAAATGCTACTTCAGCAGCTTCCCAAATTTTATCACTTAATAAAATTAAATCTGATGTTTTCTGATCTATTGAGTTTACCAAGTGTTTTTTTAATTTATTAGTACTTTGTGATTGTACTGAAGAGTAAGACAACATAAGAAATAAAATTGTGATAAGTTTTTTCATTATTTAATAATTTAAGGTTTTCTTATTAACCTAATTTACAAATAATATTTATTTTAGATTATGAGATTATTTAAGGATGTAAAAGGTAACAATGTTGATCCCGTTGATCATACTCTTTCAATTTTAAAAGAGTATCCATACGCAAAAATTCATATTGGCTCAGACTCTCAAAATGTTGGCAAGAAAACAAATTATACAAGCGTAATAGCATACAGGCTAGGAACTAGAGGAGTACATTATATATTGAGTAAATCTTCATGTGAGGCAATAAATGATATTTGGAAAAGACTTTGGTTAGAGGCTGAATATAGTATAAAAGTCGCAGAGTGGTTAACAAAACAAGTCAGTGTTCAAGTTGAAATAGATATGGATTATAACTCTGATGAAAATCATAAATCAAATAAACTAATTTCAGCAACTAAAGGGTGGGCTAATTCTTTAGGTTATAAAGTAAATGTTAAGCCAAACAATCAGATAGCGACAAGAGCCGCTGATCATCATTGTAAATAATTACATTAATTTACTAAAAATTTTATCTCCACCATACCTTACCACATCAGTCGCAGTGATTCCTGTTTCTTCTTCCGTTTTTATTATACACTCCTTAGCTTCATCATCAGTCATTAAAGTAGTATTTAATGCAATCCCAATCACTTTTGTATCAGGATATGTTCCAATAACTGAGGCTAGTTCCTCATTTAGTTTTATAAATTTTTTTAAATCAGGGATCTTAATATTTTCAATAGATCTTAATGACTCATTTCTAGCTATATGACACAAAATCATGTGGGTTGGACATGTTCCTCTCATTAATGGAAGAGTAGCTGAACTGCCTGGATGTAAAATAGAACCTTGGCCTTCCACAATAATAACATCTTTATCTTTTTGCTCAATAACAGCAGACTCAACTGCTCCGCAAGCATGGTCAAGTTTATATGCATCTAGGGGTATACCCTTCCCTGTAACTGTGATACCAACTTGTCCCGTGGCAACAAATCCAGCATTAATTTTTTTTTCTTTTAAATATGAATATAACTCCAATCCAACAGTCATTTTTCCAGCAGCCATATCAGTACCGATCATTAAAACTCTTTTGTTAGATAAATTTGAAGCTTGAGCTGATCCTATCTTAGGTAAAAATTGAGGAACTCTAGTATCCCATATCCATTGACTCTTATTATTTAAATATTTTGAAAAATCAGGGTATACTTGATCATGTAATCCATTAATTATTGACATACCTTTATTTAATGCTTCTTTAATCACATTATTCCAAGACTTTGGTCTAGCTCCTCCCGAAGTCAGAACTCCTAATAACAAAACATTAGCTCCCATATTTTTAGCCTTACTTAAATCCTTAACAATTGGGATATCTTTCTCAATAAAAGAAACCTCAGATATATTTTTACCTGCAAACACTGAGTCTATAACACAAAGAATTTCATTATCAAGGTATCTAAGTGCGCTTATACCCATCTTTCCATAGTCGTCATCAAGACTTGACTCCATCCATATTGCAATTTTATCGGTTTGTTTCAACATAACTTTGGGTTTTAAGTTTTGCTCCATGACCAGGCATTGAATTTGTCATAGTTATACCATCAACCATTAAGGATCCATCACTAGGATCTGGATCTAAATTATAGTGAGAGTCTAAATCAACGTAATCTATTATACCTGAAATTGAAGCTGCTGCTGAAATGCTAATAGATGATTCACTCATACATCCAATCATAGTTTTTAATCCATGTGCTTTCGCAACATTTAAAATTTTTAAGGCCTCAGTTATTCCTCCACATTTCATTAGCTTTAAATTAACCCCGTCAACATTTTGATAGTAGTTTGCTACATCTTCTGAAAATCTACATGATTCATCAATGAAAATTGGAAGAGGTCTGCCTGCAAATAAAAATTGGAGTTTATCTTCATCACCTTCAACTAATGGTTGTTCTATATATTCTGCTTTTCGATCTGCTAACCATTTCATCATAAGTTTTGCCTCATCTAAAGACCATCCTCCATTTGCATCAACACGAATAGCAATATCTTTATTTTTAGTTGATTCAATTACTTGAGAGTAGATTAATTTATCATAATCTATACCTTCCTTGGAGCCTAATTTAATTTTTAAAGACTTTATTTGAGGATTTTGTAGTATTAACTCCACTCTCTCTTTAACTAATTCTGGTGGATTTATACCAACTGTTATAGATGTAGGAACAGATGATGTGGGGAGACCTAATAAATCTTTCAAAGACATATTTGCCTTTTTTGCTTTCCAATCCCACATTGCAATATCCATACCTGCAATAGCACATGCTGGAACATTTAACTCTTTTGCTCTTTGATATACTTCATACAATGAAAGTGAATCTATTTTTGAGTCAATTAATTTTTTTAGATGTATTTCAACTTCCTGAGCAGTTGCTGCTCCTTCGGTTCTTCCTGGAGCACATTCTCCCCAAGCAGTAATTCCATCTTTAATAATTTCAATAAATAGATTTTGAGACCTATCATGTATTCCTCTGCTAATTTGAAGAGGGTATTTTTTCTTTAGATTTACTGTATGAAAATTAAATTCCATTTACCTAGATTGAAAATCTAAGTTAATCTTTTTATTGATTTTTTTCTTTAAATTTATCAAGTGCCTCTCTTGAATATATAGGAGTTCTATTTCGTCTAGTTATCCATTTAAGCTTTCCTTTTTCTTGATATCTGATAAGAGTACTCTCACTTAAATCAAGGTATTCTGCAGCTTGTTTTCTTGGAAGATACTTGATGTGGTCTGGAAGATTAGAGCAATCATAATTACTAGACATGAGCTCAAGAAAACTTTTTTCAATTTGAATGTCTTCTTTTTTCACCCTTCTTCCCTCAAAGTAAACTGAACTTACTCCATCAGGAAAATAAATTTGGTTTATATCAGTCCATTTTTTTTGCATCATTTTTTAGCTAGCGTGTAAAGATAAAAAAAAATAGTTATTTTTATGACTTTAATAATAAATACAAATAAGTATTTGTCTGTAACCCAAGTAATTACTATGAAAAAGCTTATTTTTATATCAATTATCCTAGTTTCTATTTCACTTGAGGCTCAAATTGGAAGAAATGGATACAAGCAATCTGATTATGGAACCCGAAACTATAACTCTGGTTTAAATTCATTTAAATATGGTATAATTGGCTCAAACCAAGATGCAACTGGTTCACCAGTAGGATTGGTTTCAGCTATAATCCGAAGAGTTCCTAGTGCCAAAAAAATTTCAGATAAATTTGGAAATGCAAATGTATCATTAAGAGGAAGGAATTCCGTTCAAGCTGCTGGTGATGAGGTTCTATGGGATATAGATGGAGTTACCTTTCAATCTCCCCCAATGATTAGTGTAAGTGAGGTTGTATACGTTGAGGTTATTAAGGGACTAGCCGCAACTAATAAGTATGGATCGGAAGGTGGTGCAGGAGTTATTATAGTGAAAACAGTTGTAAATGCATCTAACTCTGATTTAATTAACTCTCCTAAAAATTTATGGAGAACAGTTACAGAGAAAAGATGGAGAAAAAATTAGATAAATTTTTTTTAAAATTGTTTAAACCTTTTAATAATATGATAAGAACTAGTTTAATTTTAATTATTTTTTTTTCATGCTTTTCCTACTCACAAGTTGACAAAATTGCTGAGGCTCAACTAAATGCAATATCCTCAATGACGTTAGTTGATGCTCTTGCATCAAGATATCCTGGTGCTAGAAAATATATTGATAGAATGGGCAATACTAATATTGCATTGAGAGGAAGACAATCATTTAAAACTGCAGGTAATCAAGTTCTATGGGAAATTGATGGTGTTTTATACAATAATCCTCCAAGTCTTTACGCAAATCAAGTAAAATATGTTGAAGTTCTTAATGGTTTAGCTGCCACTAACAGGTATGGAAGTGAGGGAGCTGCGGGAGTGGTAGTTGTTAAAACCAATGTAAGTGCAGAAAAATTTATAAGCAGAAAAAACCTCTGGAATAAATCATTACAAAAACCGAAAAAGAAGAAAGAAAAAAAAGTTAAGAAGAAAAAGAAAGATAAGAAATCTTAATTTTATTGGTTTAATAAACTACTCAAATTGAAAAAAAATATAATTTATACAATATGTTATTTTGTCATGATTAGCTGTAACTCAGGTATTACAAATACAAAAATTATATCTGATTTAGATTCTTTACAGTTTAAAACGTCATTTAGTGATTTGAATGATAATGATTTAGATCTCTCAGATTATAAAAAAGGTAAAATTGTAATTAATTATTGGGCTACATGGTGTGCACCATGTATAAAAGAAATGCCAAGTATTAAAAAAGCTGAGGAAATATTAGATGAATACGGATATACATTTTTATTAGTTTCAGATGAAACAGTATCTAAAATATCTAGTTTTAAAAAAGAATGGAATTTTGATTTCAATTTTTTAAAATCCAGTAAATCATTTGAGTCGCTTGGAGTATATGCTATGCCTACTTCCTACATATATGATGAAAATGGTCAATTAATTGAAACTATTGTTGGAGCAATTGAATGGGATT
>CESW01000862.1_pt1 | contig 15874 bp, 12 predicted proteins | sample 531171 | NCBI WGS metagenome assembly CESW01 (sample SAMEA2621859, study PRJEB7988) | marine metagenome | biome: marine biome (ENVO:00000447); feature: surface water layer (ENVO:00002042); material: "saline water (ENVO:00002010), including plankton (ENVO:xxxxxxxx)" | depth 5 m
GCCAAGGATTGAAGATGTGTTGATCTTTCGATGCGCTGTTGAATTCTTTCAGCCTCGTCCAAACCAACTCGTCCTTTTTCAACGAGTCGGGCATACACCTTCATCAAATCGTTCCGACTGCGCGTCAAGGCGTCCTCATAAGAATCGACCAAAACGACATCACAACCGGCCTGTGCTGCAATTTGAGCAATGCCACCTCCCATGGTACCTGCACCAACCACACCAACTTTGTTCCAAGCTTTCATACACCGAAGGTAGTGGCGAACGACGGCGATGCAGAGGCAACAGACGTCGGCAAATTCAATTGTTGCTGGGAATCAAGACTTTCCTCTTTTTGTGGGCATGACAGAAAAAAGAAAGGAGTTGTCCACGTGGTCAAGGAAATCGTGGAAGGTCAAGCGCACCTTGGAAAGAAATCGATCGTTGCTTCGCCACTTGAGGGCAAACAAAAATGTTGCGAGGGAGGAAGCCACGGGTTGGTTGGTGCGAAGGGGGTTTGACTTCGATTACCACACTCATTTGTCGACAACCGAAGACGGTCACTTGGTGGTCATGTGCTATGACGAAGGCTATTTTTTGAACGAAGGAAGTGTGGTCCCTTGGACAGAGGCTGTCGCTTCAATGTCTTCTGCCACGAGTCCTTTTTCCTGAACCACCCCGGCTGTTTTTGACTTTCTTCTTCTTCGCGTGAAAAGCTCCTTTAAATGTGGGATCAGCCTTGCGTTTTTGAAAATCAATTGTCCTTGCCATGTTTTTGGCCTCCCATGGAGGCGTTTCCGCTCGTTCAACCTGGATGGACAATTCCATATCCTCTGGACAACCATGTACAGGAAGCCGCTCAATCACGCGCGCCAAGGCAACCTCATCTGTGGGATCAACCAACGTGTAAGCCGTTCCACTGCGATCGGCACGACCCGTCCGTCCAATCCGATGAACATAGTCGTCAGACATCCTTGGAACATTAAAATTGATGACCAATTCAGTCTCGGGAACATCAATGCCACGCGCACTGACATCCGTACTTACAAGAACACGGACCTCACCAGTCCGAAATTGAGCCATCGCAGCCAATCTAGTGTGTTGCGCCTTGTTGGAGTGAATTTCTGCAACCTCTTTGGGCATGACCTCTTCCAAGGCTTGTCGAATGGACTTTGCATCTTCTTTGGTGCGAACAAAAAGCAGAGCACGGGAATGCGGGTGGCAGTCTAGCAACCAATGCAAGACAGCGTTGATTTTGGTCTGAATGTTGGGCACACGAACCACATATTGGTTGACTGTGGCAACCGGCGTTCCTTCCGGTGTAACCTCAATTCGGGTGGGCCAAAGCAAGAATTCCTCAGCCAATTGCTCTACGCGTTTGGGGAATGTCGCACTGAACAAAAGGTTCTGCCTTTTACGAGGAACGACCTCAAGGATGTCGCGCAATTGGTGCATGAACCCCATATCCATCATTCGATCGGCCTCGTCCAATACCATGGCGCGAATTCTTTTGGTAACCAGAGCCCCTCGTAAGTACAACTCCATAAAACGACCTGGGGTCGCCACCACAATTTCACATCCAGATTCCAGTGCCGCGATTTGAGTTTTGGGACCCACACCCCCAACCAAGGCCAAAGACCGGATGTCCGTGTGAGATGCAAACCCCTGCACTGTTTCATTGACCTGCAGCGCCAATTCTTTGGTGGGAACAAGAATGACCACGTGCGGATGGCCACTTTGTCGGCCTTTTAAATTTTGGAGCAGAGGGATGACGTAAGCTCCTGTCTTGCCAGTTCCCGTTTGAGCGACTCCAATCACATCTTGACCTGCCAAAACACGAGGAATGGCTTGGACTTGAATCGGCGTTGGGGAAACATATCCCAAATCAGAAACGGCATTCAAAAACTGACGTTTCAACTTCAAGTCCGCGAACTCCATTGGTCAAAGGTAGGTGGCAAGTTATCTTGGCGGCATGTTAGACAGCAGGGAAGACTACGCAACGTTTAAAGCCATGGCTCCATATGGAGGGGCGGAAGCAAAGGAAGCGTTGAAAACTCTTCTTCATGCACGTGATTGGGAAGCCGAACTGGCAGGCATGATTCCAACGACCATAGCCAAAGATTTGACCAATCAATGGAGAGAAGTACAATCGGTTGATGAATTTCAAGACCGTGTAGTGAAGCCATTCATTCAAAGCCTGATGGCCAAAACGACCGAAGGCGTCACGTGGAATGGTGATCCCAACTCATTTCACCAAGGCATGTTGTTCTTGAGCAATCACAGAGACATTGTTCTTGACCCGTCCCTCATCAATGTGGCATTGATTGAGGAAGGCAGAGGGTCCACTGAAATCGGAATTGGCTCAAACTTGCTGTCCCGTCCCTGGGTCAATGATTTGGTTCGACTGAACCGATGCTTCGTTGTTGAGCGTTCTGGGACCGCCCGCGAGCGATACGAGCACAGTCGCAAAACAGCAGCCTACATTCAGCACGTCACACAAAGAGGAACGCCTGTATGGCTGGCACATCGAGAAGGACGAGCAAAAGATGGCAAAGACACTACCTCACCAGCACTCATGCGAACACTTTCCAACAACGGCGATTCGACGGTTTGGAATGCTCTCAATGTCGTTCCTGTTTCCATTAGCTACGAGTGGGATCCGTGCGACGCCATGAAGGTCAATGAGCTGCTTCACTTTGAAAAATTCGGCACATACATCAAAGCTCAGGGTGAAGACGAGCGCAGCATGTGGACAGGCCTTGTTGGACAAAAAGGCAACGTCCATCTCGAATTTGGTGAGATCCTGCCATGGCAGGTCGATGCAGAGGAAGTCAAGCCAGAACGTAGCATGGCCAAAAAGTTGGACGAAGTCTTGCACGAAGGCATGAAAACATGGCCAAATCAGCGCCTCGCCGCGGAGCACCTTGGCTGGTCGAAAGACTTGTTCTCACACCTTCCTCAGCCTCAATCTCACGATACAGATATTTGGCAGAGCCGAAAGGATACCATCGAAATAAAGCTCAGCGAATTGGGATGGTCAAGGGAGCAGGTTGCCCACAAATGGTGCGAAGTACTGGCTGCGCCACTCGCTTTAAGAAAGTCTTTGCTGAAGGAAGGCTGACGTAGCAATGGCACCTGCCACTGAGGCGTTGAGAGACTCTGCCCGTCCAGCACCAGGAATAGATGCTATAGAGTGGCACGCCTCTTTGATGTCTGGGGAAAGCCCATGCGATTCTGAGCCTATGACCAACAATGACGGAGCATCTGGCAATCCAGGACCAAATAAATTTTGTCCTCCCATATCCAAGCCAACCACGTTGCTTTTGTGCGAATAAGGAATTTTCGAAAAAGACTCCATCGCAAGAGAAACATGAAATGTAGAACCCATGGCACTCTGAATGGCTTTTGGCCCGAGGGCATCCGCACAACGCGGACTCATGATTACTCCAGAAAGCCCAAACCAATCCGCCACACGAATGAGTGTTCCAACATTCCCCGGATCAGTCACATCGTCCAAAAACAGAGACATGCCATCATCTGAGGGCAGACGCCCAAGTTCAAGGGGCCACGGGGCAATTGCGAGCAGACCAGGTGGCGTTTTTAACGCAGACATCAGGGCCATATCCTTCGTGCCTACCAACATGCGCGGCAATGAACGCATTTCGTCATTCAAGTCCCACAGAGGGGCGTCATCCCAGTCGTTCGTATAGTAGATTCGCTCTACAGCCCATGAACTGCGACACAATTCGCGAATGCATTTCTCCCCCTCCACCATCACTTTGCGTTGCTTCGTACGCTCTTTGCGATGCTTGAGCTGTCGAATTTCCTGGCGGAGGGCTTTGTTCATGCTCATGTACGCAAGTTACGTCTCCGTGTTTCTGTCGCAGGAGTTGAATTCGGATCTGCAGTGGAAATCAACCACTGTGGTCGCCATGCCTTCTCCGGGGGAACTGCCCACCTCAGCAGAGTGCGACGAATGGCTGGACTTGCTTCCGGAAAAACCTTCAAAAACCCGCTGGCAAAAATGGCTCGGTAGGGATATTCAAGCCCCTGCTGAATCGACATCTTGGAGTGAACAATCAGCCCTTAGGAATGCGCGGGCACTGAGCAATCGCCTCCATCTTGCCGGATGGCTCGACGCCGATGTACAAGCATCCTGGATTCCAACGCGCGGTGGAGTTTCCTTAGAGTTGGCCATGCAGTGCGGTGAACGATGGAAACTCGGAACCATCAGTGCAGATGTAACGGCTTCGGGCCTTTCAAAAGAAAAAGTACTGCGATATGCCGCGCTTCAGAGCGGGATGCCTTTCTCACAACACACATTGCAAGAAGCACGAGATCGAATTGCGAAGGGGTTGCAGCAAGATGGATATGCCACATTCAATTCAGGGCATGTGACATTTCAGGTTGACACCATGCAATCAAGCCCTCAAGTCGGTCTGAATCTTAGCGTGATTTGCGCCCCTCAAAACAACAACTTAAGCAACAACTCCAGTTCGCGCGATTCCCTTTCAGGAGCAACGCATCCACGTGTCCATTTGGGTTCGGTCACTTGGAATGGTCTCGATCCAAACGACGCACAAGAGGCAGGAGGAATCAAATCTGAAGTTTGGAGCCATGTCGGCACACCTCAAAAAGGTGACGTTTACAATCCAACTTTGATGAAGGAGATGTATTTCAGACTGTCACGCCTGAAATCTGTGGAGGAGGTACAAGTGAGCAACTCTTTGAGGGTGGATACAGCCGAGAACTCCTCAAAATTTCCGGCCCTTTCCGCCGTCATGGATGTGGATTTTAATGTGATTCAAAAACCCTCCCATGACATTGGAGTTGAATTGGATCTGGTCCGAAACGATGCGAGATATGGCCCAAAATTGTCCACCGCATTGCAACATAGGAACCCCCGAGGTTGGGGTGCTGAAAACGCATGGCAAGTGGCATTTGGTTACGTCGCTGTAGCCCCATTTTCTTCTTTAAACACTGCCAATTTTTTGAACAGTGGAGAATGGACACTGAACTGGTCGAGAACACAAATTGGAATTGTTCCTCTGTCTTTGGCATTGTTCCGACCATCCAATGAACCACTGACCACAGTTGATGTCGGTTGGGATCGTGAGGTGTGGCCTGAATTCACAAGATCTCAATTCCACGTGCAACACGACTACAGCTTTGTAGAAAACGCCTCACGCAATGCAAAATGGAGGTGGAGTCCCTTGGAAGTATCCTATGTGAACCTCACCAATCGAAATGAACAATTTGAGCAGTGGCTGCTGAACCAGGACAACCCTCTGGTTCAAGCTAGATTTAACAACCACCTCACCTTAGGTTCAGCTTTAGGTTGGGAAAGTGACTGGTCCTTGGGGCGTTGGAGGGGTCGAATCAATCTTCAAGGAAGTTGGGCCGGAGGCTTGGTCCAAAGAATTGCAGAGAGCTGGGCAAATCCAGAATCGTTTGATGAAATTTCAGGAGCATGGCTGGTTGCCCCAGGAGTTCCTCTCATTCAGTACCAAAGAATTCTTACGAGGTTCTCAGGGCATCGATTGTCGCCTCGAAGGTCAAAATTCACTTCTGCCGCTCATGTACTGCTTGGATTTGCCAACTCGGGAAAGAACACCCCATCTCTTCCACTAGAGCAGGCTTTTTTTAGCGGAGGGGCCAATGGAATTCGCGGATGGCGACTGAGGACTCTTGGCCCGGGAAATACCACATTCACAAATGAATCTGAGGGCATTGCGGGTGTCGGCGACATTCGCATTGATGTTCAGTTGGAAGAACGTTACGCGGTAAGTGATTTGCTGGAAATCGCATTTTTTTCCGATGTGGGAAATGTTTGGCTTCACAGCTCGGAAAAGTTGGAAGAAGCAGCCTGGTCTTGGAATTTGGGTGGATTTGGATGGAGCACTGGACTTGGATTGCGTTTTGACCTCGATTTTTTCCTGTTGCGCTTGGACGGAGGCCTACGTCTGCATGACCCGGGGGCAGAGGAAGCGTCAAGGTGGATTGGGCAAGGCCCTCCGCAAGGGGCCTTGCACCTTGGTTTGGGATTGCCTTTCTAATCAAAAAATTCCTCTTTAGTCTAATTCACGAAGTAGCGCAATTCACGGTGGAGAACTGCCAATTCCGAACCATTGTCCGACCACTACACCTCCTAAATTTGCGGCATGGTTTGGTTCAAGAGAAACACCGAGGGCATCACGACTTCGAGTGCTGAGAAGAAGGAAATCCCAGAAGGCGCTTGGTACAAGTGCCCCAACTGCAAGACCGTCGTCTCAAACCAAGACCACGAAAACAGCCTCTGGGTTTGTGCCATGTGTGATCACCACGATCGCATTGGAAGCAATGAATATTTCGGGTTGCTTTTTGATGAGGGAAAATTCAGAGAAGTCGCGCCCAAATTGCAAGCGGCTGATCCTCTCAATTTTCAGGACACCAAAGCATACACCGATCGATTGAAAGCAGCTCAAAAGAAAACTGGGCTCACGGATGCCATTCGCGTGGGGTCAGGAGAACTTGAGGGATTGGGTGTTGTCATCGCTTGCATGGATTTTTCATTCATCGGAGGAAGCATGGGCTCTGTCGTTGGCGAAAAAATCGCTCGCGGCATCGATCATTCAATCAAAAAAGGCGTTCCATTTATTTGCATCAGTAAATCCGGCGGTGCTCGGATGATGGAGGCGGGATTAAGTCTCATGCAAATGGCCAAGACCAGTGCAAAATTGTCATTGCTTTCAAAAGCCGGTCTGCCCTTTATAAGCCTTTTGACAGATCCAACCACCGGAGGAGTCACCGCATCTTTTGCAATGTTGGGTGACCTCAACATCAGTGAACCCAATGCACTGATTGGCTTCGCCGGACCAAGGGTGGTGAAAGAAACCATTGGCAAGGATTTGCCGAACGGATTTCAGCGTTCTGAATTTGTTCTTGAACATGGATTCCTAGATGCGATTGTGCCCCGGTCTCAGCTCAAATCCAAACTTGCCTTCGCCCTTAAAATGCTGCACACCCAAGAGTAATTCCGGGGAGCTGTGAATTCATCCCTATATTTGCAGTTCAATTTTTTACGCATCACGAACATCTAAACGATTTCGCACATGTATTTAGCCGCAGAAAAGAAGAAGGAATTCTTCGCCAAGCACGGTAAAGGGGACACGGACACAGGGTCTCCAGAAGGACAAATCGCCATGTTTTCTTTCCGAATTGCTCACTTAACTGAGCACCTCAAGGAAAACAAAAAGGACTTCAACACACAACGCGCCTTGATCAATTTGGTCGGAAAGCGACGTAAGCTGTTGAACTACCTCGCAGCGAAAGACATCACTCGCTACCGCGCGATTGTGAAAGAACTTGGTCTGCGTCGCTGACCCAGAATAAAAGAACTCTGAAGGCGGTTGAAAGTCAACCGCCTTTGGCTTATTGGGGCTTGCCGGCCCACTTACATGAAGAAGAGGCAATATGAATATTCAAAATCAAACCATCGATCTCGGCAATGGGCGCGAGATCAGCATCGAAACCGGCAAGCTCGCCAAGCAAGCTCATGGTTCAGTCGTCGTCCGCTCAGGAGACACCATACTTCTCGCCACAGTGGTATCGAGCTACGAGCCCATGGATGTGGATTTCCTTCCATTGACCGTGGACTACCGTGAAAAATACGCCGCTGCGGGACGTTTTCCAGGCGGATTCTTCAAGCGTGAAGCACGACCATCTGACACAGAAGTTCTCGTAATGCGTCTTGTAGACCGCGCATTACGTCCAATGTTCCCTGGAGACTACCACGCAGGAACACAAGTGATGATTCAATTGATGAGTGCGGATGCCGAAGTGCTGCCCGACAGTCTTGCTGGCTTCGCGGCAAGTGCAGCCATTTCCGTGTCTGATGTCCCGTTCGACGGCCCGATTTCTGAGGTGCGTGTCGCTCGTGTGAAAGGAGAATTTGTGATCAACCCACTTCGTTCAGAATTGGAAGAAGCAGATATGGACATCATGGTCGCAGGAACTTTGGACAGCATCGTCATGGTAGAAGGTGAAATGCAAGAAGTTTCAGAGGGTGAAATGGTGGACGCCATTGAAAAAGCCCACACCGCCATCAAAGTCCAATGTGAAGCCCAAAATGAACTGGCGAAAAAGGTTGGAACATTTGAAAACAAACGCGAATACAGTCATGAAACTCACGATGAAGCCTTGCAAAGCCGTATTCTGGATGACTTGTATCCAAAGTTTTACGAAGCCGGTAAAACGGGTGCGACCAAAGAGGAACGCAAAAACCGCTTCCACGAGTTGAAAGAGACCTTCATGGCGGGCATGAGTGAAGAAGAAAGGGAAGAATTAGGTGGACTGGCCAGCGATTACATCAAAGCTGCCCAGAAAAAGGCGGTGCGAGATTTGATCTTGAATGAAGGCCTCCGCTTAGATGGTCGTAAAACCACAGAAATTCGTCCCATTTGGACAGAAGTGGATTACTTGCCAGGTTGTCACGGTTCATCCATTTTCACACGAGGAGAAACGCAAAGTTTGACCACATTGACACTGGGAACCAAACTTGACGAGCAACTGATTGACGGAGCTTTGGTTCGAAAGACCGAGAAATTCTTACTTCACTACAACTTCCCCCCATTTAGCACGGGGGAGGAGCGGCCACTGCGAGGGACAAGCCGCCGGGAGGTAGGTCACGGAAACCTAGCTCTTCGCGCGTTGAAGCCCGTGCTTCCACCTGTCGAAGAATGTCCGTACACCATTCGATTGGTGAGCGAGATCTTGGAATCCAATGGCTCATCGTCCATGGCCACAGTCTGCGCCGGCACCCTTGCATTGATGGACGGAGGAATTCAAATCAAAGCACCTGTATCAGGAATTGCGATGGGTCTTATCACAGATCAAGAGAGCGGCAAGTATGCCATCCTTTCAGACATTCTTGGAGATGAAGACCACCTCGGAGATATGGACTTCAAGGTGACTGGAACGGCCGACGGCATCACTGCCTGCCAGATGGACATCAAAATCAAAGGCTTGAGCTTCGACCAACTCCGCGAAGCGCTTGAACAGGCTCGTGAAGGTCGTCACCACATTAGAGAAGCCATGCTCACTGAACTTTCAGAACCACGCGATGACTACAAGGATCATGCCCCTCGCATCGTAGGATTGGAAGTGCCAGGTGACAGCATTGGTGCCATCATTGGTCCTGGAGGCAAAATCATCCAAGAAATCCAAGCCGACACAAACACCACCATCAGCATAGAAGACGTTGATGGCAAGGGGATGGTGGAAATTGCAGCCTCCGACAAGGCCGCCATTGAAGCTGCATTGACACGAATCAAACAGATTGCATTTCCACCCACAGTTGAGATTGGCGAGGAGTACGAGGGTAAGGTGAAGACCATCATGCCCTATGGTGCATTTGTCGAGGTCATGCCGGGACAAGATGGCCTCCTGCACGTCAGTGAACTGGATTGGAAACGTGTCGAAAACGTTGAAGATGTCCTCAAGGAAGGGGAGATGGTCAAGTTCAAAGTTGTTGGTCGTGATCCGAAAACAGGCAAAATCAAGCTGAGCAGAAAAGCACTTCTACCAAAGCCCGAGGGATACGTAGAACGCCAACCCCGTGGAGATCGCGGAGATCGTCCTCGACGCGACCGCGGCGACCGTCCACGACGTGACCGAGGGCCTCGTCCAGAGTCCAATGAATAATCACAAAAATCATTGGTCGTAAACCTTTTCGGACTTTGAGCCGTTGAATTTGTATCAAACCCTTTGAACTTCACACATGAGGCAGCTGAAAATCACAAAACAAGTCACCAACAGGGAAACGGCGTCCCTCGACAAGTACCTCCAAGAAATCGGTCGAGTAGACTTAATTACAGCAGAAGAGGAAGTTGAACTTGCACGTAAAATCAAGGCTGGAGATCAAAATGCGTTGGAAAAGTTGACCAAAGCCAACCTCAGATTTGTGGTATCTGTCTCGAAGCAATATCAAAATCAGGGCCTGTCTTTGCCTGATTTAATCAATGAGGGGAACCTTGGATTGATCAAAGCAGCCCAACGTTTTGACGAAACACGTGGATTCAAATTCATTTCGTACGCGGTTTGGTGGATTCGTCAATCCATCCTCCAAGCCTTGGCGGAACAAAGCCGGATTGTTCGTCTCCCCTTGAACAAAATCGGATCCATTAACAAAATCAACAAGGCCTTTGCGCGCTTGGAGCAAGAATTTGAGCGTCCTCCAACAGCTGCAGAATTGGCTGAAACGTTGGACATGACACTTGATGAGGTGAAGCAGAGCATGAAAAATGCTGGACGTCACGTCTCGATGGACGCACCCTTAAAAGACGGAGATGAGAGCTCAAGCAACATGTACGACGTTCTCCAGACAGGAGACACGCCAAGTCCTGATACGGATCTGATGACCGAATCTCTCCGCAAAGAGATTGAACGATCCTTGCGGACGTTAACCCCGCGTGAGGCAGACGTCGTGCGCTTGTATTTCGGTTTAAATGGCGAGCACCCCATGACTCTTGAAGAAATTGGTGAGCGTTTTGACCTCACTCGTGAGCGTGTTCGACAAATCAAGGAAAAAGCGATCCGTCGATTAAAACACACAAGCCGCAGTCGAATTCTGAAAGGTTATTTGGGCTAAATCAGTGAGTAAACCGCGCTGCATCAGCTTTCAATGAGTGCCAGAGATGCAAGCTAGCCATGGTCCGATACGGACTCCAACACAAAGCCCGCTGGTCGTAGACTGCGGGTTTTTGTTTGGGCAAAATGTGGAGGTGAGACTCCATCGCCACGCGAAGCCCCAAATCGCAACTTGAAAAAACATCTGGTAAGGCCAAGCCTGACATGGCAAACATGTCTGCAGTCCAAGGACCAATGCCTCTCAATTTGAGCAGCTCCGCACGGACGTCAGGCCACGGCTCAGACATGAGGACAATCAAATTTTTGGAATCAGAACCCGCATAATCGGCAATGGCCATCAGACATCGACATTTGGCGCCACTCAAACCAGCACTTCTAATACTTTCAAAACCGGCCGATTGAATTTGATTTGGTGACACCTCACCGCCCAAGACTTGAATGAGATTCGACATTACACTGGCCGCTGACTTCACGCTCAGCTGTTGACCAACTACAATGCGAACGAGCGACTCAAAAGGAGGGCCTGGGGAAGGCATACTCAGCGTGGGGTGTCGCATGACCAAATTGTACATTTCCGGATCTACAATTTGAACATGCGCACGAAACTCTTCATCCATTCGTTCCATGATCGACACAAGTTGAACATCTTTGCAACATGTCTGGTGTTTCCTCCTCACAAATCACATTCGCCATTGGATTTTTTGTCTTCGCGACATGGATTGGAACTTCGCTAAGCGGATGTCAACGGGAAGTTTGGGATTCGAATCCAGACCACGCACTGCGGTTTTCGACGGATACCCTTTTTTTTGACACGGTATTTGCCACGGTGGGCAGCATCACTCTGCCTTTGAAAGTTTACAACGATTTTGACGGCACATTGCTCATTGATGAAATTGAATTGGAATCAGGCTTGGTGAGCCAATATCGCATCAATGTGAATGGGGAGCCTTTGACGAATTCCGGGCAACCTTTGCGCGATGTCCCTTTGCAACCAGGAGACAGTCTCTATCTCTTTGTGGAGGTTACAGTCGATCCCAATGAATCTGCAGGAAGTGTGCCCTTTTGGGTCATTGAAAACCTGCGATTTTCCACCAACGGCAATGACCAATTTGTCAAACTGATGGCCCGAGGTCAAAATGCCATTTTTCATGGGGGTCCCAATCAATTCACAACCTTGGCTTGCGATGAAATTTGGACTGCCGACCTGCCACACGTCATTTACGGTCAAATTCGGGTTGACCCCGGATGTACACTGACCCTCATGCCAGGGTGTCGCATCCACGGGCACGACGGATCAGGCATATGGGTTCGCGGAGGCACTCTGTTGGCACAGGGCCAACTTGAAGATCCCATTACATTCAGTGGGGACAGATTGGACGATGACTACGCGAATACCCCAGGACAGTGGGGATTGACCTTTGAATTGACGGATACCCTGTCGGGCAGTTTGATCAACTACTCAGCCTTTCGAGGTGGGATATGGTTGGATCGAGCGGTCGATTGCCAGATGGAGCACGTCATCCTTTCCCAGGCAACCGTGGGACTTTGGGTGGATAGCGTAGGACTCGGAGCAGAATATGCCCTGGACATTCGCAACAGCGTCGTTACACAGGCAGAATCAATAGGCTTGCTTTCCCAAGGGGGACATATTCAAGGCTTCAACAACTTGTTTTCGAACTGTGGCCAGGCATGTGGCTATTTTGCTCTTGGAGGAAAGATCCAAATGCATTTGAGCACGTTTGTCAACTTTTCCTCGACGAGTTCAGGATTGAGACAGTTTCCAACGCTCTATGTCAACGATTGGTATGAAGCGGCAAACAACAGCATTCAGTGGCGTCCTTTTCATGTTGATACGGAATTCCGAAACTGCATTGCCTATGGCAACAATGCAAACTTGAATGATTTCAGTGAGGTTGTCTTGGATGTATTGGACCCAGAGTGGTACACCTCTCCATTGTTCCGTGCGTCAGCAATCCACCACCAAGAAAAAATCTTTCCAGAATGGCTGTACGATTCTTCGACAACCTTGAATGAACAACCTCCCTTTGTCGATGCGATCGGAGGTGACTTTCGAATCGAAGGGACAGCATCGCAATGGTCTGGCATCCCCTCAACTCCTGAATTTTCAGCATTGGAAGTGAGTGTGGATCTTCTTGGTGCACCACGCAACACCATGTTTCCCACAAAAGGATGCTACGAAAGGGTTCCTTAAGGAAACCTTGATGCCCCGACTTGCGTAGAGAGCCCAGGACCACGCAAGTCATGACCACAAGCATTTTAGAAGCACTCATTCAATTGTTTGCCCTTTTCTCAGCCGGACGAGGCAAGGAGGGCATTGCCTTGGGGCGTGCACACGCTGCCAAGTACATGCGAAATCAACTTCCCAAGAACTTGGTTGACGACAGTTTGGTTCGTTTTGACGAACTCGTTGATCAATTTCAGCGCCTCCCTGGTCAAGGGAAAGAAATGAAAGCCAAGAGACTTGCCAAACTCAGTGTCAAACTTCTTCGAACCTGCAGTCAAATCAACAAAGGGCTGGAGTGGCATGAAAAGCATGTCGTCGTTGTGAGGCTTCTGGAGTATCTCAACGAATTCCAAGATGCCGAGACAGAAAGGTTGTTTTTAAAAACAGTCGCCGACAGCTTCTCCATTCCTGAAAGTCGTGTTGACGCCTTGCTCAACATGGTGGAAGTCCCCATCGACCAAAGTCGTCTTGCCATTCCCGAAATATTTGAGCTCAACTCTGGATTTCTGGGGCGTCGATTCAGTGGACGATTGATTGGGTTGCATTTGGAAGAGGGCAATCTTTTCCTGATTCGGACCGCAGATGAAGGAAATCAGCGCATCAACCACCAGGATTTGGCCACAGGACGAGTGGCTCTTTTGGCTCCAGGAGGGACGTTGCGAGACAGCATGGGTAGCACCATGTTTCACAGTGAGCTCGTGGCTCACCGACAAAAATCCATTTCGTCAAACGAATCCTTGTTGCTGCGCGCTGAAGATGTCAGTCACTACTTCAATTTCCCGCACGAGCAAGCCTTGCACCAATTCAACTTTCAAGCTGAAGGAGGACAACTCGTGGGAATCATGGGAGGCAGTGGATCTGGAAAATCGACCCTTCTCAGTGTACTCAATGGCAGCACCAAACCGTCGTTTGGCTCTGTAACCATCAATGGCACAGACATCCATAGTCGTCCCAACGGCGTGGCTGGATGGATTGGTCATGTCCCTCAGGAAGATGTCTTGATTGCCGAACTCACGGTGAAAGAAAACCTCGCTTTCAATGCCCAGTTGAGTCTTGGCACCCAACCAAAAGAGGTGCGCGAAGCAAGGGTCGACGAAGTGCTCACACAGCTCGGTCTGAAGGACATTCAAGATTTACGGGTTGGCTCGGTTTTGGACAAAGTCATCTCGGGAGGGCAACGCAAACGAGTCAACATTGGACTGGAGCTACTTCGAAAGCCTCCCGTTTTGTTTTTGGATGAACCTACGAGTGGCCTTTCGAGCCGAGACAGCGAACAAATTCTAGACATTCTTAAAGAGCTGACCTATGCTGGCCAATTGGTCTTCGCTGTACTCCATCAGCCGAGTTCAGATTTGTTTAAAATGCTTGACCGTCTTTTCCTCTTGGACGTAGGTGGACATCCAATCTTCTGGGGCAATCCTTTGGACGCGGTCAAACACTTCAATTCCTTGGCAAGCCGAGTGCATGCTGAAGAATGCGAATGCAGTTCCTGCGGGAATGTCAATCCAGAGCAACTCTTTGACATCATCGAAGCACAAACTGTGGATGAATACGGGCGTAAAACCCAAACACGTCGAACCTCACCAAAAGAGTGGAATGACTTCTACACCATCATGTTGGGCAATACACTGCACTCAGCTTCGAGTGAACCAGGACGCATTGAACACAAGACAAATGTGGCCAAGGGGTGGGGGCAGTGGAAGACTTTTCTCAAGCGCGACGTGCTCACCAAGGTTCGAAATGTACAGTACTTGCTCGTCAACACACTCGAAGCACCAGCGTTAGCCTTGTTGCTAGCTGGCTTTATGCGATTCACAGCGCCTGATGCCGATTACACATTCAGAGCGAGTGAAAATATTCCGCCATTTCTTTTCATCTCGGTGATTGTGGCTCTGTTTTTGGGGTTGAGCGTCAGTGCGGAAGAAATTTTACGCGATCGAAGTTTGTTGATGCGTGAACGCTTCATGCAAATCAAGTGGCGGCACTACATCCATGCCAAGATTGCTGTTGTCGCCACAGTCTCTCTCTTGCACGCCATAGGCTTTGTCTGCGTGTCCCATTGGATTTTGCATGTTCCCGACTTCGCATTGAAGCATACGCTGGTTTTGTTTGCCGTGTCTTTGTTTGGAAACATTTTGGGTTTGGTGATTTCGGCAACATTCAAAACGGCCAAAGTCATTTACATCGTCATCCCTCTGCTCGTCATCCCTCAAATCATTTTTGGAGGAGCCATCATTCGATTTGAACGGTTCAATGATGCCTTCACGAACCCAGATGCTGTCCCTTGGTTTGGCAACATCATGGCTTCGCGTTGGGGTTTTGAAGCCCTCGCCGTTGACCTTGCGAGAAACAATCCGTATGACAAAGACCTAGCCATGTGGGAAGATCGAATCTATCAAGCCGCTTGGCGTCGCGATTTTTGGGTTGCCGAAATGAAAAGGTCGGGCAACGAAGACCTTGTGATGACCGAATTGCATCGAAGTGAAGAGCAACTCAGTTTGTGGGAGGGAAAGTCGTTTGTTTGGCCTTGGTCGCAATCCACAGAAGTGGACTGGCAAGTCGTCAAAGAACGCTACAATGCCCACTACAACGATGCCTTTGACGCTCGAGATGCCCAACGTCTAAATAAGTCAACTGAACGAGAACTACTCGTCATCAAGAACAGCAGCCACAACGACGAGTTGTGGGAGTGGGTGCTCCAAAACGACAGAAAAGAGCGCGCCATTTGGCAGGAGGGACGACTCATTCAAAAGTCTGGCCCCATTCATCGAACAGGCATATCGCCCGAAGGTTGGTCAGCAACCATGTACTCTCCATTCAAATCCATCGGAAACGGCGTCTTTCAAACTTTGATTTACAACGTCTTGATGCTCTTGGCCATGAGTGCAAGTATGTGGCTCTTGCTTTTGATCCATCCGTGGATCGCCAGCAAACCTTTGAGTGCAATCAGACGTCTGCAGACATTTCGACGAGTTTGAATGGCAACCGGATGATGGCAGCATAATCCTCGCCAGCCTCTTGCAT
>CESW01044316.1_pt1 | contig 15862 bp, 17 predicted proteins | sample 531171 | NCBI WGS metagenome assembly CESW01 (sample SAMEA2621859, study PRJEB7988) | marine metagenome | biome: marine biome (ENVO:00000447); feature: surface water layer (ENVO:00002042); material: "saline water (ENVO:00002010), including plankton (ENVO:xxxxxxxx)" | depth 5 m
GTAAATGGAAGATTTTTTCCACTCAATGGACTTGAGAATTTTGTTACTGCCTCTTTGTTTTGAAGTTCTTCAAGTAACTTGATACTAAATGACGCTTTTCTTTTTTCTAAATTTAACTCAGATATTGCTGCATCTATTCTTTCCCCTCCAACAAATCTAGAGGGCCTTGCATCTGACGAATTTACAGCAATATTTGATTTTTTTATTAAAAACTCTAAATCACAATTTTCTGGTTTTATGATTAATCCTTTATTATCTGATGATATGACCTGAACAGTAACTACATCATTTACCTTTTTCTCTTTGAACCAATCAAATGGATCTTTCTCCAATTGTTTAAGTCCAACTCTAATTTTTTGCTCTTCCTTTTTTATCTCCAGTATTTTGACCTTAATTTTGTCACCTTTTCTATATTTTTTAAGCTCTTCATCAGGGTTTTTTAAATAACTTAAGTCGTTAGCATGAAGAAATCCATCGATATCAAACTTATCTAGTCTTACATATATAGCATACTCGTTTGAACTAGAAACTATGCCATCAACAACACTACCAACTCCGTGTTTTTTCTTTAATGTTTCATATGGATTTTCTAAAGTCATCTTGTGAGAAATTGCTATTCTTCTTTTTTCTTTGTCAATTTCTGTTATTATACATTTAATTTTGTCACCTACTTTAAAAATTTTCTTTGGTACCATGTTTCGTTTCGTCCAACTCATTTCACTACTATGTAATAGAGTGCTTAATCCTGGCTCAAGTGAGCAAAAACATCCATACTCTGTAACTTTATCTACTTGAACTATGTATTCTTTGCCAATCTCATAATTTGAAATGTGTTCAAATGGGTCAGGTGAAAGTTGTTTAATTGAGCAACCTATTTGAAGTTTTTCTTTATCAATAGATATAACTTTTAAATCATGTCTCTCACCAATATTAAAAATTTCATCTGGGTGGTTAACTCTTGAATATGATATTTCTTGAAGATGCACCAAAACATCTATCTCGTTGTTGACTTCGAAAAAGCATCCAAAAGACGAGTAACCTTTAACTACCGCTCCTTTGATAACATCTCCAACTTTAAATTTTTCTACAATTTTAGCTTTATCCTCCCTTTTATTGCTTGAAACAATTTGTCTTCTAGATACACATGCATTTCCTCTTACTTTGTCCAATTTTATAATTGCAAATTTTTGCTCCACTCCAATCAAATGATCAATATTTTTTAAGGGTTTATCGCTAATTTGTGATCCGGGGCAAAACATTAAAGAGCCAGTTTCACTGTGTTCAACAATTACTCCTCCTTTACACTTTGAGGTTATTTTACCGTTTATTGAGACGTTATTCTCGTAAGCATTTTCAAGTTGGTACCAACCTTTAATCTTCTGTGCCTTTACTGCTGAGACTATTACCTCTCCATTTTTGTCTTCAATTTTCTCTAAAAAAACTGGAATATTTTCTCCAATTTTAATTTTATCCTTTAAACCTATAGTTTTAAGCTCATTTACGTCAATTATTGGCTCACTTTTTAAACCTGGGATAAATATAAACACAAATTTTTCAGATATTTTAGTTATTTTACCTTCAATTATTTTGCCTTCTTCAATTTTATTCTTAGATAATTGTGAATTAAGTAACTTTTCGAAGTGTTGTACAGCTGGTGAATTTAAATCCTTAAATATTTCCATCAATTTTTAATTTTTTATCCATTATTGATTTAATTTTTAAAAAGCACGCTTTCTTACTTAATTTAGATGTATTAATCAAGATTGAATCTTTAGTTTTTTTTAGAGGGCTATTTTTTCTATTTTTATCTAAATTGTCCCTATTTTTTAAGCTTTTTAGAACTTCTCTGTAAGAAATTTTCTTACCAAGTCTTTTATATTCCAGGTATCTTCTTTTTGCCCTGATGGATACATTTGCTGTGATGAAAAATTTAAATTTAGCATCTTTCATTATTACTGAAGTTATGTCTCTCCCATCGAGAACTGATCCAGAATATTTTTTAGGTGGTTTGTAAGCATTTTTGGTTTGAAATAATTTAACAATGTTCCTTATGCGTATATCTTTTGCAAGTAATGAAGCTTGATAAGCTACATCATCAGATAGTAAGTTTTTTTTACTCAAATCTTTTAATTTTACTCTGTTAATTCTCATTTTTATAAGTTTATAATTAAAAGTTAATTTATTTTTTATTTTTAACCTACCAATGAAACGGTATATTTTTCCAGTATCTAAATAAAATAAATTATATTCTTTAGCTATCAGTTTTGCTTGAGTTCCCGCTCCTGCAGCTGCAGGTGAGTCAATAGCTACAGTGATTAAACTATCTTTAATTTTCAATAATATCAGCTCCAAGTTGTTTAATTATTTTTAAAAAATGTGGAAATGATGTGTATGTTGAATCTTTATCAAAAATTTTCCAATTTCCACCAAATGTTAATGCTGCAATGCAAGACATCATAAAAATTCTATGATCTTTATTATAATTTTTTACTATGAATTTTCCTTTTAAATTCAATTTTGGATTTCCGTATATTTTTATATCGTTATTTTTTCTTAATATTTTAATACCCATCATTTTTAAAAGTTTTATAGCAATATTTAATCTAGGACTTTCTTTTTTATTTAATTCACCCAAATCACTAAACGTAGAAATACCTTTTGCCTTTGCGGCCACTAGAAATATAATAAGAAATTCATCAATTGCAGAGCTATTTAAGCTTTTAGGACATCTTATACCTTTTAGATTATTTACACTTTTAACCAAAATGTCCGATACGATTTCTCCTTTATATTTCTTTTTATTTTTATAAACAATTTTAGCATTCATTCTATTCAATATTTTGATAATACCTGTTCTTGTTTCATTTATATTAACATTCGTGATTCTAATTTTTGATTCTTTTGAAAGAAGTGTTAAAACTAAAAAAAATGCACTTGAGCTTAAATCTCCTGGAACTCTATACTCAAAAGAATTAAAATTAGTTAGTCCTCTAATTTCAATTAAATCATAATATTTTTCTTTTATAACTTTAATTGGTATTTCCAACTCTTTAAACATTAACTCTGTATGATTTCTTGATTTTTTTGCTTTAATTTTTGTTATACCAGGAGTTTTTAGAGCAGCTAACATAACAGCACTTTTACACTGAGCACTACCCAGTTTTTCATAATAATTAATTGGTCTTAAAAATTTTGTACCTTTAATAATTAGAGGCAAATTTTTTTTTTTTACTATAAAATTCACTCCAAATTTTTTTAAAGGCTCTATTACTCTTGTAAAATCTCTACCTGAAAGACTATTATCACCTTTCAAAGTTACCTCATTATCATTATCAACTAAGATACCAAGTATCAATCTAGCAAGTGTTCCAGAATTACCAGCATTTACTACAACTCTATTTAATTTGTTTAAGCTTCTAAGACCAAATGACTCTATTTCATAAAAATTTTTTTTTTTTTTATAATTTACTCCTAATCTCTTGATTGATTTTAGCGCATTTAGTACATCCTCAGATTCTAACAAATTGTATATTCGTGATATCCCAATTGCTTGTGTAGCTAATAAAACACACCTTATAGAAATACTTTTATCTCCACTAACAGAGATTTTTTCATTAAATTTTTTTATTTTGTTAGATATTTTTACTGGATTATGCATTGACGAATTAACTCATATTAAATTCATCACCAAAATATTGAGTCTTAGCATTTTTATCACTTATAACTTCATTTGGACTTCCAGACGCAATTATTTTACCACTTGATAATATAATTGCTCTATCAACACAATTTAATAGATCCCGGGCTTGATGATCACAAACTATTACAGAAATTTCTTCTGTTGATTGCAAGTTAAGAATAATTTCTTGCAACATTTTGATTGTCAATATATCTAATGCAGCAAATGGCTCGTCTAATAGTAAAATTTTTGGGTCATTAATTAAAGCCATAGCAATAATTAATTTTTTACGCTGACCGCCTGATAGATATTTGGCTTTAATATTTAAAAGTGCCTCAAATTCAAATTGAGTAATTAATTTATTAATTTTCTGCTCTCTAAGATCTTTTTCTTTAATATGAATTTCAGCAACAAGTTTAAGGTTATCAATTAAATTAAGATCATGTATAAGGCCTCCATACTGTGGAACTAGACCAAGTTTAAACTTTGTAAATCTCTCATTAATTGGGAAATTTGTACAATTAATACCATTGATAATAATTTCACCATGGTTCGGGTCTTTCAATCCTGTTATAAGATTAAAAATTGTTGATTTGCCAACTCCATTAGGACCAAGCATACCTAGTATCTCTTGTTTATTAATTTTAAGATTTAGATTATTTAAAATTTGTCTCTTATTATAAAATACAGAAACATTTTTCAATTCTATAATAGTTTCATCTCCTTTGTAACTTTTGATTCTAAATTTTTTAATTAGTCCCATTATTCTTAAAAATTTTTATTTTATCATTGGAGTTAATAGTTATATTTTTCGTTATAATATCCAAAGTAATTACTTGAGCCTTCATGATTGATTTACTATCTTTTACTATAACATTATTATATGCAACAGCAATATTTTCACTTATATTTACGTCAAAATTATTGCAAGTTATCTCTTTTGTTTCATAATTAATTTTTACGTTGTTGTAAAACTTTGAATTTTGATTAGTATAATTGTAATTTGCATTATCAGAGGATATTAATATATCTGAACGATTTACTGAAGATACAATACCATTCACATCATCTAAATTTAAAATATTATTATTATTTAAACTTGTTTTTCCATATTTTGCTAGAATTTTAAAAGTATCTCCATTTTCGTTTGTTGTGATATATTCAATTTCTTTAGTTAAATTTTTAATTTGTTCAGTTTCTTTATTTAAACCTTTGGAATTTTTATTAATTTTATTTTTTGTCTCAAAAGAATTTTCTGTTTCGTTGTCTGAACTTTTACTTTCTAAATTATTATTAGAATCCTGATTTTCATTTATTATCTTATCACCGAGTATTTCTTGGTCATTTGTATTTTCAGAATTAAAAGAATTACTTTTTATATTTTCTATAGTATTATTTGATATAAATAGTTTTTTATTTGGCCCACTATAGAAATATAAGAAATAAATACCTCCTAAAATCAAAACTATTAAAAAAAATAAAATTAGCTGTAACAGTGATTTTATAGACATTAATTGATATTTGACCTCAAAATATCATGCATATGTATTAAACCTAAAGTTTTTTTGATTTTTTTGTTTTTATGAACGCATAAAGACGTAATTTTTTTTGTATTCATTAAGGATAAAGCCGATGCAGCAAGAGTATCTATATCTACACTTATTGGATTCTTCTTCATTACATTTTTTAGCTTTAAATTGTCAAAATTATTGTATTTTTCGGCTATCCTTTTAATATCTCCATCAGTTATAATTCCTGAAGTATTGCCTTTAAGATTCTCAACTATTAAGACACCTAATTTTTTTTTATTTATTATTTTTATAGCTTTATCCATTTTAATATTTTCATTAACTTTTGGAATTTTATTACCTGTTATCATTAAATCTCCAACAGTCTTCAATTTAATAGACAAAGACCCACTTGGGTGAATTTTTTTAAAATCAAATTTTGTAAATCTTTTAAATTTCATGCATGATATTGCAATTGCATCTCCGAGTGCTAATTGAGCAGTTGTTGATGAAGTTGGTACAATATTCTCAGGCCCAGCTTCTTTTATTAAGGGCATTAAAAATCCTAAGTCGGAGTTTTTAAATAAGATGGAATCCTTTTTTGAAGTAATACCAATTAATTTAATATTTTTATTTCTTGAAGTATATTGAATTATATTTTTTAATTCTTGGCTCTCTCCACTGTTGCTTATTAATATAACAATATCATTTGATGAAATTTGCCCCATGTCTCCATGGCTTGCATTTGTAGCATCTAAATAAAATGAAGGGGTTCCAGTTGAAGACAAGGTAGCTGCCCATTTTCTTGCGATTATACCACTTTTACCAACACCAGAAATTATTATTTTTCCGTTTCTAGAATTTAAAATTAAATTTATAAGTTTTAAAAATTTTTGATTTATAAATTTTTTAAGGTTTTTTAAAGCGTCTATTTCAAATTGTATTACCTCTTTTGCTAATTTCTTTACTTTTAATTTTTGCATTTTAATGAGACCATATATCTGAAGTAAATGACGCTAAATCTAAATCAACTCTACAATGAATAAATTTTATAGTATTTAAATACAGTTTATCTCTTTTCTCTCTTATTAAAATTTTCTTTAAATTATTATAAATTTTGTGTAAATAAATTACATCTTTTGCACAATATTGTAATTGCTTTTCGGATAATTCTCCTCCAAAATCAGAAGATTGGAGATTTTTACTTATATCATTTCCAGTAAATTCTTTAATCAAATCTTTTAAACCATGCTTGTCACTATAACTTCTGGCAATTTTACTCATGACTTTGGTACAATTAATATTTTCAACGTTAACTTTTAAATATTTTTTTATGAACATTAAATCTGCACGAGCGAAATGAAAAATTTTAGCTATTTTGTGATCTCCTAATACTTTGTTTAGATTTGGAGCATGATACTTTTCCCTGTTCAATTTAATTATATGAGCATCATTATTTCCAGTAGAAATTTGAACAAGACATAGTCTATCTCGCTCAACATTTAGTCCAGTAAATTCACAGTCTACTGCAATATTGTCACTTAACTCTAATTCATCTGGTAAATCTTCTTCATGTAATTTAATATCTATGTTCATTTGATAGAATATATATATGAAACAAAAAGAAATTCTACTTTTCGGTGCATCTGGCCAGATAGGAAGAAATTTAATCAGAAAGCTAACACAAAATAACTATAAAGTAACTGCAGTTACAAGAAATACTCATAGAACCGGTTATATAATTAAGACTCAGGCAAATCCTGGATATCTTAATTTAGTTGAAATAAAAAATTTTGATCCTGAAAAAATAGAGGAATTAATGAAAGATGCCAGCATATGTATAAACTTAATTGGAATTTTGTATGAAAAGAAAAAGAACCAATTTAAAACTATTCATACTGATTTACCTGATATGCTTTCACAGAAAGCTAATAAACTTAATATAGAAAAGTTTATACATTTATCATCATTAGGAATAGAGGAGGCAAAAGACAGTAAATATGCTATCAGTAAACTAGAAGGTGAAAAAAAAATTAAAAAAAATTTTATAAATTCTATTATTTTAAAACCGTCTATAGTTTACTCAGTAGATGATCAGTTTACGACAAGGTTCATGACATTATTAAGTAGATTACCATTTATGCCTATATACTATAATGGTGAGACAAAGTTTATGCCAATACATGTAACTGACTTAGTTGATATAATATTCAAAACAATCCAAAGTAAAGATAATGATTTTGTTATAGAATGTATTGGTCCAGAGACGTTTACTTTTAAAGAGATAATTCAAAAACTATTAAAATCCATAAAAAAAAAAAGAATACTTTTGCCTCTTCCTTTATCTTTGGCAAATCTATCAGCTAAAATATTACAAATATTACCAAATCCCTTATTAACAGAGGATCAACTTAAATTACTAAAATATGATAACATAAAATCCGGTTTGTATAAAACTAACTTTGATTTAGGATTTGAAACTAATAAATTATTTGATGATGAAATTAATAAATATAGTTACAACTGGAGATCCGGCGGGCAGTATGCTACTGATGAGAGATTAGATAAATAAAATGATTAATTATTTGGTTATAGGTCTTTGTTTAGCTTTATTAATTGCTGTGATATATTTCTCAATAAAACCTATAAGTATGGGTATTGAAGCTAGACGAGAATTTAAAGATAAATTATCTGGGAGAGATAAAGATATTGAAGAAAATAATTTTGATAGTTATGATTACGAATCCGAAATTAATAAAACTAATATTTCTGATGAAATCCTTAAACTTAATAAGCTTAAGGATGAAGGCATTTTAACAATTGATGAATACGAAAAAGCTAAAAAAAAGCTTTTAAGTTAAGCTGACTTTATTTTTTTTTCTATAAACTTTGGAACATCGTCATCTTTTTCAGTTAATTCTTCTTTCTTACCTTTAGGCTGGAAAACTATCATTAAGTGTAACGGACAATAAGAAAACTTCTCAACGTTTTTTCTGCCACAGAAGCTCGAGGATTTATCATCTGGATGACCTTCCATATATTTGCACGTATCTTCAGTCAATTCTTCTAAAGTTAGATTTTTAGCTGGTTCAAAATTTTTGTCTAAAAGAAGGGACTTAAATTTACCTCGTCTTCCTTTTAATTTTACTGAATGATTTTCGTTCTTGTGAAAATTTTTATTTGTTTTTATTGAAGTTCTTTGTTTTATTTTTGATGATAGATTTAATCTATGAGCTTTACCAATAACAGCATTTCTGGAAACACCTCCAATTATTTCAGCTATTTGGCTTGCAGTTTGTCCCTTGCCCCAAAGCTCTTTTAATTTATTTACTTTCTCTTCTGTCCAGCTCATTAAATACTACATTTAGTGTAAATTAAATATAATATAACATGATGTTGCATAATTTTGATTTTAAGCAAGTTATTTTTAATATTTTTCAACAAATAAATTAATTTATAACTTGAGGTTGAAAATTAAACTGTCAAATGCGGTAAAAAAATTTATAAATAAATATGAGCGCTTTAGCACCAAACTATAAAAGGAAAAACTTATCCTTTATAAAAGGAAAAGGAAGTTTCCTAATTACTGCAAATGGAGATAAATATTTAGATTTTGTCCAAGGTATAGCAGTTAATTCCTTAGGACACGCAAATGAAAAGCTTGTTAAAGCAATAAATAATCAAGCAAAAAAACTTTGGCATGTTTCTAATGCTTTTAAAATACCTGAAGGTGAAAAATTAGCTAAAAAATTAGTTAAAAAAACTTTTGCGGATTCAGTTATTTTTCAAAATAGTGGAGCAGAAGCCACCGAAACAGCAATCAAAGTTGCAAGAAGATATTTTTATTCAATTGGTAAAGAGCATAAATATAGAATAATTTGTATTAAAAACTCGTTTCATGGAAGAACATTAGCTGCAATTCATGCAAGTGGTTCGAAAAAAATGACACAAGGTTTTGGACCAAGAATTCCGGGCTTCGACCATTTTGAATTTGGCAAACATGAAAAATTAAAACAATTAATAAATAAAAATACAGCAGCGATCATGGTTGAAACGATTATGGGAGAAGGAGGTATTAAAGTGATTCCAGATTGGTGTATCAAATCACTAAGAAAATTATGCAATAAAAAAAAAATCCTTTTAATTCTAGACGAGGTTCAGTGTGGTATAGGAAGGTCGGGTAAATTTTTTGCTTTTGAATATGCAAAAGTTAAGCCTGACATAGTGCCAATTGCAAAAGGTATCGGAGGAGGTTTCCCTATTGGAGCCGTTTTAATGACAAAAAAAATTGCAAAGGCAATGGTCCCAGGTACACATGGTTCTACTTTTGGCGGAAATCCACTTGCAATGTCAGTTGGAAATGCTGTTATAAATCAAATAGATAATAAGCTACTTAAAAATGTAAATAATATGTCAAAGTATTTTATTTCTAATTTAAATAATTTAAAGAATAAATATCCTAAAATAATTAAAGATATCAGAGGAGTTGGGTTATTAATCGGCATTCAACTTTTTGATGATCAAACAAATTTTATTAAAAAATTGATGCAGAATAAATTATTAACGATCAGAGCTGCAGAAAATGTCATTAGAATACTGCCACCTTTAAATGTAAAAAAAAATGAAATTGATACGGCTTTAAAAATAATTAATAAAGTTTGTAGAGAAATAAATTAAAATGAAACACTTTATTAATTTAAAAGATATATCTACCAAAGATCTCAGAAAAATTCTCATTGATGCAAAAAAAAGAAAAAAAAAGAGAAATAAATTAAATCCGCTTGAGGTGGATAAAGGAGCACCTTTAAAAGGTAAAATGTTAATCCAAATGTTTGAAAAACCAAGCTCAAGAACTAGAATAAGTTTTTATTTAGCCATTAAGCAACTTGGAGGGGGCACATTAACCCTTCGTTCAAATGAGCTTCATCTTGGACAAGGTGGTGAGAGTATTGCTGATACTGCAAAAATTTTATCTACATATGGTGATGGATTTATGCTTAGAACTGATAGTGAAAAAAAGATAGAAGATTTTAAAAGATATTTAACAATTCCATTAATTAATGGTCTCAGTCCTTCTTCACATCCTACTCAAGTGTTATCTGATGTATTCACTGTTGAGGAATTAAAAAAAAAACCAATATCAAAGCTAAAAATTTGTTGGATTGGTGACTCAAATAATGTTTTAAATAGCTTAATAGCAGCATCTGTAAAATTTTCGTTTAAATTGAATATAGGATGTCCAAAAAAATTTGAACCAGATAAAGAAGTATTAAATTGGGTGAGGAAAAATAAAAAAAAAATTAATATCTATAATAATCCATATAGTGCTGTTACAGGTGCAGATGTAGTATTTACTGATAAAGTAATTTCTATGAACGATAGAGTTAATAAGACAACAAAAATAAAAGAATTTAAAAAATTTAGGGTCAATAAAAAATTGCTTAATAATGCAAATAAGAATTGTATTTTTTTACACTGTCTACCTAGAGGTAAAGAAGTTGATGAAGATGTCTTTTTAGGAAAAAATTCATTTGTGTGGCAACAAGCCTTAAATCGGGTGCACGTACAAAAAAGTATTTTATTATATTGTTTCGGAAGATTAAGGTAAAGGCAATGGGTTATCAGAGTTTTGGTTCAGATACAAAATAACTGATGCTCTGTCTTTTTCTTTTCTTAAACCTGCAAATGCCATCTTAGTTCCCTTTATATAAGTTTGCGGTTTTTTTAAATATCCATTCATTTCTTCAAACGTCCAATTTTTGTCATAGGCAGCCATTGCCTTAGAGTACTTGTAATCTTCTATTGATGCAACTTTTCGTCCAATTACACCGTAAAGCGCTGGTCCGATCTTGTTTTGACCACCTTTGTTTACCAAATGACATGCTGCACATTTTTTGAAAACTTTTTCTCCATGAGAAATATCTCCTAATGCAAGTAAAGCCGAAATATCTATTTTCTCAATAATTTTTTCAGTTGTAGAATTTATAGCTGAATTATCTTCTTGAATTTCTACTTTGTAAGCTGACTTTTCGGGTTTATCAACTTTGAAAGCTATATCTGAAATTTTTCCAATCCCAATAACAAGAAGTGCAACTAGAAGAATAGCTGCAATTATCTTATTTACTTCAAATGAATCCATGATTTTTTTTTAATATGGTCGTATAACATGTTAAACAAAATTAAAACGAATTTTAATTTATAAATTTGCGTCTCAAAGCCGCATAAAATATTATGAAATGAGCAAATCAGTAATAATAATACCATCCAGACTAGCAGCAACAAGACTTCCAAACAAGCCATTATTAAAAATAGATAATAAAGCATTAATAATGCACGTATACGAGAAGGCATTAGATAGTCAAATCGGAGAAGTATATGTTGCAACATGTGATCAAGAAATTGCTACAGTAGTTGATAAAAACGGAGGCAAATATATTATAACAGATAGTAGCCATACTAATGGAACAGAAAGAGTTTTTGAGGCATCACATAAATTAAAATTAAAAGATTTAGATATCGTAATAAATGTTCAAGGTGATGAACCAATGATAAATCCTTTAGATATTAGAAATTTACATGATATGTCAAAAAAAAATAATATAAATTTTTCAACACTTGCCTATGAGATTAAAAATAAGATTGATTATAAAAATGAAAATATTGTAAAAGTTGTTACAAAAAATAAAATATCAAATAATTTAATATCAGAGGCAATAAATTTTTACAGAAAAGTCAAACTAGATGAAGCTAAAAATATTTATAAACATTTTGGTATATATTTATACAGTTTCTCTATATTAAAAACTTTTATAAAGTTGAATAAAAGTCATAATGAACTTAAAGATAAATTAGAACAATTGAGAGCTATTGATAATAACATCGAAATTAAAGTATTATTAGCAAACTTTTTTTCCACTGGTATTGATACTAAAAAAGATCTGGACGAATACATAAAATTATTTAATAAATAATCAAATGAAAATAGTTTATCAAGGCATAGCAGGAAGCTACAGCGAAAGCTGCGCAAAACATATGTTCCCAGATATAGAGACTATTCCGTGTAAAACATTTGATGATTGTTTTGAAAAAGCTAGCTTAGATAACAACATAAGAGCAATTATACCCGAGTCAAATAAAACCACAGGAAACATAGGGGTAGAATATTTAATATTTAAACATCGATTAAATATTTATGAAGAGTTTTTTTTTCCAATAAATCATAATTTACTCGGTATCAAAGGTTCAAAATTAAAAGATATTAAAAATGTTTACTCACATGCTCAAGCATTAAGTCAAGCATCCAATTTTATTAAAAAAAATAATTTTTTATCTAACGTTAGGGCTGACACTGCAGGTTCAGCAAAATATATTTCTGAAGAGAAAAACAAAACTAAAGCTGCTATTGCATCAAAATTAAGTGCAACGATTTACAATCTCGATATTCTAAAAGAGAATATACAAGATGATAATGAAAATTATACGAGATTTCTTATTATGGGTAAAGATATTCTACAGCCTGAGGTGAGTGAGAATAGATTCATTACTTCTTTCTTATTTAAACTTAGAGACAAGCCTGCCGCTTTGTATTCTGCATTGTCTGGATTTGCAATTAATGGTGTTAATATGACTAAACTTCAAAGTTTTCCTGAAAAAAATTCATTTTCTTCATTTTTTTTCTTATGTGATATTGACGGTCATTTAGATGACAACAAAATTAAAAATTCTTTAGAGGAATTAGCATTTCATTGTGAGGACATGCACGTTCTAGGTGTCTACAAGGCACACGAATTCAGACAAAAAAAATAATTTACTTTATTGTAGATTAGAAAAATTTATTGTTATAATACAAATGGAGGCCTTCCAGGTGGAATTGCCATGAACTCCCCCAGACTTGAAAAAGAGCAAGGGTAATGAGCATATTCTAGGTTGGTTGGTCTCCTGTTATGAAAAATATATCTGATGTTCTAGCTTTAAAATATAGACCTCAAACTTTTCAAGATTTAATTGGTCATGAAGAAGTAGGTTCTGCAATTTATAACTCAATAAAAACTGGTCGATCTTCAAATGCATATTTATTTTCAGGTATCAGAGGTATTGGAAAAACTACATTTGCAAGGATAGTTGCAAAAGCCCTTAATTGCACAAAAGGTATTGATAATTTATGTTCAGAAAATTTTTGTGAAAATTGTGATGCAATAATTAGTTCAAATCACATTGATGTTCTAGAGATTGACGCAGCCTCTAACACTAGCGTTGATAATGTTCGTGAGCTTATTGAATTTTCAAGGTATGGACCAACCTCAGCTAAATATAAAATTTTTATTATCGATGAAGTACATATGTTGAGCAAACAAGCATTTAATGCTTTGCTTAAAACTTTAGAAGAACCACCGAAATATTTAAAATTTATTTTAGCGACAACAGAGGTTAAAAAAATACCTATTACAGTAATCTCAAGATGCCAAAGATATGATTTGTCAAGGATTGGATCAAATGAATTATTTGATTATTTAAAAAAGATAACAAATAAAGAAAATAAAAATATTGATGAGAAGGCATTAAAATTAATCGTAAAAATTTCAGAGGGCTCAGTTAGAGACTCTTTGTCTTTGCTAGATAGAGCTTTTATTTCAAATCAGGAAAAATTATTAACACTTGATGATGCTCAAAAAATATTTGGTTATGTTGATAAAAGTTCATACATTGATTTATTGGAATTTTTGCTTAAAGCTGACGAACAAGCTGTTATAAAACACTATCGAAGTTTGTATAGCTCAGGAGTTGATCCAAATAATTTTTTAAACGAATTTTTAGAAGTTCTTTATTTTGTAAAAAATATTAAATACATCAAATTAGGAGGGTCTAGCTTTTCATTAAACGATAAAGATTTCGAGAAAATTGAATATCTATCAACTAAATTATCCCCTGGGAATATACTGTTATTTTGGGAGTTTACCTTAAAAACTATTAAAGAAGTTAATATTGTAAATAATCCTAACTTATCGATTGAGATGTTTTTAGTACAGTTGATGTATTTAAATAAAAAAAATTTAACTTTAAAAGAAACAGCAAGTAAAAAAAAAGATAATAATTTTCAGAATTTTGAAAATAAAGAAATAAAAAGACCAGATGCAATTAGTCAAATTAAAAATATTAAGCAAGAAGATGAAGAAATTGAAAAAGATAACGATATAAAAAACAACAATTTAAAAAATGTGGATGACTTAATAAAACTCTGCTATCAAAAAAAAGAAATGAAATTAAAGTATGAATTAGAAAATAATGTTAGAATAGTTTCTTTTTTGGATAAAAGAATAGAAATTTCATTTAATGAGAAGTTAAATAAAAATTTTGTTAAAGAATTGTCAAAAAAGTTATTTGAATGGACAAAAAAAAGATGGATAATCTCATTTTCAAAGAAGGCTGGCGAAATTACCAAAAAAGAACTAGAAAAAATTCAGACAAAAAAATACATAGAAAAATTTAAAAACTCAGATGATTTCAAAAGTTTAATGGAACTTATCCCTGACATTCAATTTATTGATACAAAGGAAAAAGATGACTGATTTTAATAAAATTTTAGAAAAAGCTAAAGAGATCGAAAAAAAGATGAAAGAAAGTCAGGAGAATCTTAAAAAGATTGAGGTTAATGGTGTGTCAGGAGGGGATGCGGTTAAAATTGCACTTAATGGCGACGGTGAGATGACTAAAATTTTATTAAGTGATAAAGTGCTGAAAGAAGATAAAGAGATAATTCAGGATTTAATCACTGCTGCACATAATGATGCTAAAAATAAATTAAAATCAAAAACTTCTGAAGAAATATCTAAAGCAACTGGGGGATTAGGTGTGCCCGGTTTTAAATGGCCTTTATAATTTAATGCAAAATCTTCCTGAAATAGACAATTTAATTAAATTGATATCCAAACTTCCAGGCCTTGGACCAAAGTCTGCAAAAAGAATAATTTTAAAAATGATTAATAATCGCCAAGAATTATTAAAACCTTTAGCTAATAATCTAAGCGATGTGTTTAAGAATATAGAACGTTGTAATATTTGTGGAACATTAAAATCTAGTAATAATCCCTGCAATAATTGTGAAGACAAAAATAAAAAATATAGCAAAATATGTGTTGTTGAAAATATTTCGGATCAATGGGCAATAGAAAGCTCATCTATTTTTGAAGGATATTACCATATTTTAGGTGGCACGCTCTCTGATAGCACCAACGGCAATAATAGAGAAAATTTGCTTATTAATTCTCTGATAGAGAGAGTTAAAAATGACAATATTGATGAAGTAATTTTAGCAACTAGCGCTACTATTGAAGGTCAAACTACTGCTTTTTATATTCAGGACAGTTTAAAAAATATAAATGTAAAAATTTCTAAATTAGCTCAAGGTTTGCCAGTTGGTGGAGAAATTGAAACTTCAGATGATGGAACGCTTATATCTGCGTTTAAAAATAGAAGAGATTTATAAATTAATAAATTAACTCTTTTTAATTAATCTATTTAAATGTAATAGAGGTTCAGTATAACCTGATGGTTGTGATTTACCATGGAAAATTAATTCACATGCTGCCTTAAACGAGATTGACTTATCATAATTTGGAGACATGTTTTGGTATTCTGGATCTCCTTCATTTTGTTTATCAACTATCTTTGCCATTTT
>CESW01114716.1_pt1 | contig 15862 bp, 17 predicted proteins | sample 531171 | NCBI WGS metagenome assembly CESW01 (sample SAMEA2621859, study PRJEB7988) | marine metagenome | biome: marine biome (ENVO:00000447); feature: surface water layer (ENVO:00002042); material: "saline water (ENVO:00002010), including plankton (ENVO:xxxxxxxx)" | depth 5 m
CAGGTTATATACATGGCTAAAAGAGATTATTATGATGTCCTTGGCGTTAATAAGAATGCAAGTCCAGGAGAATTAAAATCAGCCTACAGAAAATTAGCAGTTAAATATCATCCAGATAAGAATCCTAATGATAAAGAGGCTGAAGATAAATTTAAAGAGGCAAGTGAAGCCTATGGTATTCTTTCAGATAAATCTAAAAAAGAAAATTACGATAACTTTGGTCATGCTGCCTTTGAAAATGGAGGCGGGGGTCAAAGCGGTTTTAGTGGATTTGGAGGTTTTAGTGGTGCAGATTTTTCAGACATTTTTGAGGATTTTTTCGGAGACTTTGGAGGTGGTGGTGGAAGAAGTTCTAGAAGAAGAAATTCAAGTAATAGAGGATCAGATTTAAGATATGACTTATCAATTTCTTTAGAAGAGGCATATTCTGGAAAAAAACAAAATATACAATTTTCTACTTCTGAAAGATGTATAACTTGTAAAGGTGATGGGTCTAAACCTGGCTCAAGTCCAGACAGGTGCACTTATTGTGGAGGTAACGGGAGAGTGCGATCTAATCAAGGTTTTTTTACTGTCCAACAGACCTGTCCTCAATGCGCGGGCAGTGGTGAAGAGATAACCAACCCTTGTTCAGACTGCAACGGACAAGGGAATACACAAATTTCAAAAAAAATTTCTGTAACAATCCCTAAGGGTGTAGATGACGGAACAAGAATAAGACTCTCAGGTAAAGGTGAAGCAGGAACTAGGGGTGGAGCTGCTGGAGACCTTTATTTATTTATAAATGTAAAATCTCATGAATTATTTAAAAGGTCTGATGTAAATTTATTTTTTGAGTTTCCAATTTCTATAGCTGATGCTGCCCTCGGTACAACAATTGAGATACCGACAATAGATGGAAAAAAAGCAAAAATTAAGATACCTGACGGAACTCAAGAAGGTAAACAATTTAGACTAAAAGGTAAAGGTATGCCTTTTATGCGAAAAGGTGATTATGGAGATCTATACGTACAAGTCAAAACAGAAGTACCAATATTTTTAAATAAAGAACAAAAAGATTTATTGGAAAGGTTTAGAAAAATAGAAAATGAAAAATCAAATCCTAGTATTAAAAAATTTTTCCAAAAAGCTAAAAGTTTCTGGAATAGTTAAAAATGTCTTTAGAACAAATAGTTCCAGCATTTTTTTTAATTGCAGTTTTAATTCTAATCTTACCTGGTTTTATAAGATCACTTAAATCAAAACAATTTATTAAAAATTTATTCATTTGGTCTATAATTGTTGTGTCTGTTGTGATAGTTTTTTATCTAAACTTTAAATGAAAAAAATAAACTTAGCAATAGCTGGATGCATGGGCCGGATGGGCCAACAGATAATTAAATCTGCTAGATCTGATAAGAACTTTAAATTAGTTGCGCTTACAGAAAATAAAAGAATTAATAAAAAGATTTTTGGTGTTAAGCTTGAACAAAATACAGAAATATCATTAAGGAAATCAAATCTAATTATAGATTTCACTGTTCCGAAATGTACCTTTCAAGTTCTTAAGATAGCATCAAAATTAAAAAAAAGAGTAGTAATAGGAACAACAGGTTTTACCCAAAAAGAAGAAAATCTTATTAAAAATTTTTCTAAGAAAATACCAATTTTAAAAGCTGGAAATATGAGTTTAGGTATTAATCTTTTAATGTATTTAACCGAAATAGCGGCTAGTTCACTTGGAAATAAATTTTTAAGTAAAATTTTTGAAGTTCACCATAAACACAAAAAAGATTATCCCTCAGGAACAGCCCTGATGTTGGGTAGAGGAATTGCTTTAGGTAAAAAGAGAGACTTTTATAGATTATCTGGAAAAAGATATTTAAATAAAAAAACTTTTCCGTTTGGAAATAAAATAAATTTTAATTCTATTAGGATAGGGGAAATAATTGGTGAACATGAGGTAAAATTCTCAAGTGGTAAAGAAATAATTACTTTAAACCATGAGGCTTTCGATAGAGCTCTGTATTCAGAGGGGGCTTTACAAGCAGCAAAATGGTTGATGACTAAAAAACCTGGTCTCTATTCAATGAGAGATCTAATGAACTTTAGATAATGAATGAAGTTCAAAGAGCTAAAAAAATTCTAAAGATACTTAATAAAACTTATCCAAATATCACTGTGCCTCTAAAAAGTAGGAATGTTTTTACCTTATTAATCTCTGTTCTACTTTCTGCTCAATGTACTGATGTTAATGTCAATAATGTAACTAAAAACATTTATCCAAAATATTACAAACCTCACCATTTTAAAAAATTAGGAAGAAAAAAAATCGAAAAATTAATCAAAAAAATTGGAATTTTTAGAATTAAAGCTAAAAGTATTTTTAATCTTTCAAAAATATTAATTGAAGAACATGGTGGCAAAGTTCCAAAATCTTTTGAAGAGCTAGAAAAACTTCCTGGAGTTGGACATAAAACAGCCAGTGTAGTTATGTCTCAAGGGTTTGGTCATCCCGCATTTCCTGTTGATACTCACATACATAGGCTTGCACAAAGATGGGGTTTAACAAATGGCAAAAATGTAATTCAAACAGAAAAAGATTTGAAAAGATTATTTCCTAAAAAGGTATGGAATAATCTTCATCTTCAAATCATCTATTATGGAAGAGAGTATTGTAAAGCAAGAGATTGTTATGGAATAACTTGTAAAATATGCACTAGTTGTTATCCTAATAGAAAAAAACCTATAGAAACTAAAAAAGCTTAAAATGAAAATATTGGGTATTGGTAATGCAATTGTGGATATAATTTGTAAAGTGAGTAATGATTTTCTAACCCTAAACAATTTGGCAAAAGGAACAATGAAATTGATTTTCAATGAAAGTGAATTTAATAAATTACTCGAAAGTGTGAAAATAGAAAAAACTATTTCTGGTGGGTCAGTTGCAAATTCGATAGTTGGTTTAGCTCAATTAGATAATGAAGTTGGATTTATAGGAAAAGTATCAGATGATAACTTTGGTATAAAATACGAAGAAGGGCTTAAAAAAGAAAATGTAAGGTTTCTATACACTAAAAAAAAAGAGGTCCTTCCTACTGGAAGTTGTTTAATATTAGTCACACCCGATTCTGAGAGGACAATGTGTACTTATCTGGGCACAGCAGGAAAAATTAACGAAAATGATATAGATTCAAATGTAATCTCCAATAGTGAAATAATTTTTTTGGAGGGATATTTATGGGATGAAGGAGAGCCCAAAAAAGCTTTTGATAAGGCAATTAAAAGTGCAAAAAGAAAAGCTATGTCATTGTCAGATCAATTTTGTGTTGATAGACACAAAATTCATTTTTTAGAGTTAGTTAAAAATAAATTGGATATAACTTTTGCAAACGAAAACGAAATAATTTCTTTGATAAATGCTAAATCATTTGAAGATGTCATAAATTTTGCTAAGCAAATAAAGAAGCACTTAGTGATAACTAGAGGCTCAAATGGTTCTATTGCAATTAAGGATGATCAAGTAGCAGAATATCCTGCTACTTCAAACTTAAAAATAGTGGATTTAACTGGTGCAGGTGATCTTTTTGCAGCTGGATATTTACATGGATTGATAAATGATTTACCAATTAAAAAATGTTTAAATCAAGGTACAATTTTATCTTCTAAAATTATTCAAACGTTAGGAGCTAGATTGTAGAATATGACAAAAATTAAAATTCATAAATTATTTCCAGTCCCGGTATTTGAGCAAAAGCTTATAAATTTTGAAAGTTTAAATTTAGAACTTGAAAATTATATTTTTGAATTAAAGAAAAAAAATCCTGATAGCCAAAAAAGATCTAATGCTGGTGGATGGCATTCCCCTTTTTTTAATATTAATGAAAGTGAAGTAATCAAAAAATTTATTTCAAGCTTCAAAGATAGTTTACCGGTTATCATGGTAGATCACATGGGATGGCAAATAAATAAAGATAAAATCAGAATTTTAGATATGTGGTCTATCATAAATAGTAAAAATACATTTAATGTACAACATAATCATCCTAATTCTCTTTTAAGTGCTGCTTATTACGTAAAAGCAAAAAAAAATTCTGGTCAAATTAAATTTTTTGATCCAAAAGAAATGAAAGTTATGTACCATCCTCCAATTACCAAATTTAATGAAATTTCTGCTGAGGTTGTTAAAATTGAACCAGAGGAGGGAAAATTACTTCTATTTCCCTCTTATCTATATCATGCAGTTGATGAAAATTTATCTGATGAAGACAGAATTGTTATTAGTTTCAATCTTATAAGTTAGCTCTTAGATTTTTTAAGTCTATTTTTTTTTCCTCGTAAAACTACCTTTACCTTTTTTAGGTTTTATTACACGAGGTTTGTATTTTTTACTAAAAAGTTCTTTAGCAAATTTATTTTTTCTGGATAATTTGATAGCCATTCTGAGTACTAATTATAAAGTCTTTATCTTTAAAATTGTTTAAAACTTTCTTTCTAAGTCTATGAATATGGGTTTCTACAGTATGAGTTTCTAAGCCTTGACTGTACCCCCAAATTTTTTTTTGAAGTTCATTAATAGATACAGGGTTAGTAGAGTTTGAAATATAGATTATCATTTTGATTTCTTTTTCAGTTAATTTTAAAGATTTATCTTTAAAAAAAATTTCTTTTGAATTTAGATTTATCTTATAATAACCAACTTGTATGTTAGATTTTTTTGAAAAATTATTTTTTAAATTAGCAACATTAATTTTTTCTAAAACTTTTGTTATCTTTAGCGGTAAATCTTTAAAATAAATTTGATTATTCAAATTTGTTTTAGAATTTTTTGTTATGACAAGATAATCTTTAGATTTACTAATTTCCTCTTCTAATTCATTGATATTTTGAACATTTGTTAACTCGTAATTTAGTGAGTGGCTTATTTCATTGAATATTTTATATAATTCTGAAAAATCAAAGAATATGAGTTTTATATTATTCATATATATTTAAGAATATGACAATTATTTTAAAAAATAAAGATACTCTTGTATTTGATGATTTTTATTTTAAATGTTCTATCGGAAAGAATGGCTTTAGAAAGAGTAAAAGAGAAGGTGATTTAAAAACACCAAAAGGTAATTTTAATATTGATTGTTTATATTATAGGTCTGATCGAATAAAAAAACCTGTGACTAAATTAAAAATTATAGCAATAAAAAAAAACATGGGCTGGTGCAATGATACCAATAATAAAAAAAAATATAACAGAATTATTAAAGTTTCAAAAAAAGTTAAACATGAAAAAATGTATCGATCAGATCATAAATATGACTTATTGATACCTATTAAATATAATTTTGAAAAACCTATACCAGGAAAAGGTAGTGCAATTTTCTTACACCTCACAAAAAACTATAGAAGCACAGCTGGATGTATTGCCTTAAGTCAAAATGATTTTCTTATATTATTAAAATTAATTAACAGAAAAACAAAAATAAAAATAATTTAGATATTTCGGGAACCAAATATTTTTGAACCTACTCTAATAAAAGTTGCTTGATTCTGAACTGCTAATTTAAAGTCATTAGACATACCCATGCTTAATTCTTTTAAATCATGTTTTAATCTTAGCTGATTCATTTCTTTAAAATATTCCTCAATTTTGTCGTTGTTAGGTGGTATACACATTAAGCCTATAATATCTAAGTTAAAATCCTTTTGACAAATTTTTAAAAAGGTATTTAAATTTTCTTTATTAATTCCATTTTTTTGAGTTTCTTTACCAATATTTACTTGAATAAAGATTTTAGGTTTAAACCCAACTTTTTTTTGTTCTACAGATATTTTTTGTGCTAATTTCTCACTATCAAGTGAATGAATATAATCAAATAATGGCAAAACAAATTTGACTTTATTGGTTTGTAACTTACCAATTAAATGTAATTTTATATTCTTAAAATCTTTCTTAATTGCTGTCCATTTTTCTACTGCTTCTTGAACTTTATTTTCTCCAAAATGGTTATGACCATAGCTTATTAGTGGTTTGATAAATTCAATTGAAAATGTTTTAGATACTGCAATAATATTTACATTTTTATTTAACAAATCTACTTCTTTCTTAAGAAGAATTAGATTATTTATAGATATATGATCCATTTGAGTAATGTTTACTATTTTATAGACAAATTTGATAGAGACGAAATTTTAAAATTAGATAATAAAATTAATATCATTTTTAGAAACTATAAAATCAAAAACATAGACTCTGAAATCAAAAAAATCAAAAATTTATGTAAATCGACAAATAGAAAGATCTTTGTAGCTGGCAACTTAAAAGTAGCACTAAAATACAGATTAGATGGATTATATATACCTGCTTTCAATGTTAAACTAAATTATATGAACCTAAATTTGATGAAAAATTTTAAAATCATCGGGTCAGCACATAATATAAAAGAGGTTAAAATTAAGGAAAAACAAGGTTGTACAAATATTTTTATATCGCCAATATTTCATAATCCCAAAAATAATTCTTTTTTGGGAATAATAAAATTTAATTTAATTAATCTATTTACAAATATAAAAACTATCGCACTGGGTGGTATAAACCGAAATAATGTTAAGTTATTAAGGTTAACAAAAGTTGAAGGTTATGCATCTATTACTTGGATAAAAAAAAACTGGCCTACAATTAAGTAGGCCAGTTTTAATTTGTTAAACTATGCTCTATTAAAACGCGAAGTTAACTGCGATTGAAGTTTCTTCGTAGTTTTTAGCAGCAGCAGCAATGTTAGAACCTTCAGATAATGAAGCCATTATCGTCATAGAACCCATTGTGTAAGAAGCTTGGATAGCTTCTAACTCTTGTGTAAGAGATGCAGCACTGTTTGAAACGCCTTTAGTTAAGTACTCAGACTCTGCGTAAGAAACAGCGATTCCATCTGCAGAGTATTTAATACCCCAGAATTCTGCTTCATTATCAGCACCTTCTGTACCTGCAGCATGTCTGTTATCAGCATATGCTTCTTGGTATCCTACAGATATTGGTCCGTTTGAGTATTTAACATAACCAGTAGTGTTTTCTTCATCAGTACCAGCTGTTAAACCTTGACCATTATTCAAGTTTTCTTGACCTACACCTACTTCAAGACCCATTGCTGAAACTTGTAGTACGTATGCATCACCAGAAACGTTAGTTTGTAAACCACCAGATGAAGCGTTTGAAGACTCTTCACCGACGTTTGGATCATAAGTTGCTGCTAAGTTAATAGTTAAACCAGCAAATTCCTGTGTAGGAATTCTGTAATCAACTGAACCTTGCGCAGTACTTGCACCAAAAAATGATGGATTAGTACTGTTTATATCTGCAACTCTGTCCCAAGTTTCTTGCATTGCATTTGGCATTACGTCGTCAATAGCATTTGCTTTTGAACCACCGTCTTCGTTAAGTTGTAAAGTTCCTAATGAACCCATTCCTAACGTTACTTGTGCAGTTGTAACCGCCATTGTTGAGTTTGTATTAATACCTTGGAAGAAAGAAACAGTAAAACCGTTATCTAACTCTGTAGAGGCATTAGTGTACAAATCCATATCAGCTGCAAAATGTTTACCACTTGCAGTATCAGTAGTTGTTGAATCCTCTGTAGAGAACACAACGTACGCATCACCTGTAAGAGAATACTCTACAGCGTTTGATGCAGTTGCTACTGCTAAAGACCCAGCTAAAGCTGAAAGTCCGATTTGTTTTAGTTTATTCATAATACTCCTTTTTATTAATTATTCATATGAATGCTGGCTTTTTAACATCTTAGGCTTGTTGAATACTAAAAAGTTAAGTATATTTTGATATTTTTTGAAAAATGTGATATTTTTGCAACAATATTGATTATTTGAATATATAAATATTATAGTTTATCTATTTCTCAAAATCATGGTTTCATTAAATAAAAAAATAGGCGTTTTTCTTCTTTTTTCAATGATAATGCTATCTTCATGTTCAGATAGAGGTTTTTTTAAAAAACCTGAATGGGGAGAACCTGCCAAAGATGGAAAAGAACTAGCTAGGCAAAATGTTAAGGAAGGTAAAGGAATTCAAATAAGACCTCAAACTAACCAAGGTGGTGATTTCCTTTTTGCATCGTCAAATCCGATGTGGAGAGCTTCTCTTGAGACAATTGATTTCATGCCTTTACTAACTGTTGATTATGCTGGTGGCCTTATAATTACTGATTGGTACAGTGATGGTTCATCTAATGAATCAATTAAGATTACAATTAAATTTTTAGACACTGAGGTAAGAGTTGATGCGATGATAATAGATATCCACAAAAAAATTTGTAATAATTTTAACAATTGCAGTATTAGTAAAATAGATACAAAATTAAATTTTGAAATAAGAGATAAAATTCTTAAAAAAGCTGCAATATATAGTAAAGATTTAAAACAAAGAATTAATAAAAATAGACCAAAAAAACTTTATCCAGGTGATGCTGGCCCAGATAAATTTTAAATTTTAAGTGATCAGATATAATTTTAAAGAAGTAGAAAAAAAATGGCAAACTTATTGGGTAAAAAATAATTTTTTTAAAACTAAGAAAAATTTAAAAAAAAAAAAATTTTATTGTCTTGAAATGTTTCCTTATCCTTCTGGTAATATTCACATGGGGCATGTTAGAAATTATACAATAGGTGATGTCCTATCAAGGTATAAATCAGCCAAAGGGTATAATGTTTTGCATCCTATGGGCTGGGATTCATTTGGTATGCCTGCTGAAAATGCTGCAAGACAAAATAACTTAGATCCAAAGGATTGGACAAACAAAAACATTAAAAATATGAAGTCTCAACTCAAAGAGTTGGGTCTTTCCATTGATTGGGACAGAGAGATTTCAACTTGTTCACCTGAATATTACAAGCATCAACAAGCTTTTTTTCTACAATTGTTTGACAAAGGCTTAGTTTATAAAAAAGAAAATTATGTTAATTGGGACCCTATTGATGAAACAGTTTTAGCTAATGAACAAGTAATTAACGGTAAAGGATGGAGATCAGGAGCTACTGTTGAAAGAAAAAAATTAAATCAATGGTTTTTTAATATTTCTCAATTTTCAAATGAATTACTTGAAGACTTAAATTCTCTTGATGACTGGCCAGACAAAGTTAAAACGATGCAAAAAAATTGGATAGGGAAATCATTTGGTTGTGAACTTGATTTTGAAATTGAGGGAAACAAAATCATTAAAACCGTCAAATGTTTTACTACAAGACCTGATACTTTGTTTGGAATGTCCTTTTTAGCATTATCGGTTGATCATCCAATTTCTAAACTTTATGAAAAAAATAAAGAATTCACAGATTTTAAAAATAATTGTTCAAAAACTGGAACAACTGAAGAGTCAATAGCTCAAGCAGAAAAATTGGGATTTAAAACAGATTTATTAGCAATTAATCCATTTGATAAATCGATTAAAGTTCCAGTATATTTTGCAAATTTTGTGTTAATGGATTATGGGTTTGGAGCTGTTTTTGGATGTCCAGCTCATGATCAAAGAGACTTGGATTTTGCATTAAAATATAATTTAAAAGTAACACCTGTTGTCAAACCAGATGATAATGGTGATAATTTTACGATAAAGAAAGATGCTTATACTGGACCAGGGATAATTTTCAACTCAAAATTTTTAGATAATCTTAAAGTCCCAGATGAATCAATCCTCAAATCAATTGAAATAATTGAAGAAAAAAAAATCGGAAAAAAAAAAATTAATTTTAGATTAAAAGACTGGGGGATTTCAAGACAAAGATATTGGGGTTGTCCAATTCCTATTGCGTATAATTCAAAGAATGAGACTATTAAAGTTCCATTAGATCAACTTCCAATTAAATTACCAGAAAATATTAATTTAAATGTATCTGGTAATCCTCTTGATCATCAATCAAATTGGAAAAAAATTAAAATTAATAATGAAGAGTGCCAACTAGAAACTGACACTTTAGATACTTTTGTGGACTCATCTTGGTACTTTCTTAGATTTTGTTCACCATTAGAAGAAAATAAAGGTTTTAATAATGAAGACGTAAATTATTGGATGCCTGTTGACCAATATATTGGTGGGGTAGAACATGCAATATTACATCTTTTGTATTCAAGATTTTTTACCAAAGCCTTAAGTTATAAAAATTCAGAATTTAATTTATCAGAGCCATTTAATGGTCTTTTTACTCAAGGTATGGTTTGTCATGAAACTTATAAAATTAACAATGAATGGAAAAATCCATCAGAGGTAGTATCTGAGAATGGAAAAGATTTTTTTCTTAAAGATAAACCTAATGAGAAAGTAATTGTTGGTCCGTCAGAATCAATGTCTAAATCAAAAAAAAATACCATAGATCCAGGAATAATGATCAAAAATTATGGGGCTGATTCTGTCAGGTTTTTTATTTTATCAGATAGTCCGCCCGAAAAAGATATACAATGGTCTGATCAAGGTATGCAAGCAGCCTTTAAATATGTGCAAAAATTTTGGAATTTACATTGTGAAATCAAAGATAAAATTTTATCTAAAAATATAAAAAACAATAACTCAGTTTCTCAAACAAAAGAAAAAATAAATATTTTCACAAATCAAACTATAAAGAAAATAACGCAAAACTTAGAAAATTTTCAATATAATGTTATCATTGCAAATCTTCATGAAATTTATAATTTTTTTAGTAAAATAAAAAATTTTGAAAACTGTGAAACGGAAATTTTTAAGAAAAATTACATCAAAATATTAACTTTGATGCACCCAATTCTTCCTCATCTTATTACTGAATGTTTAACTGATTTAAATGAAAAACCTTCTATAACCTGGCCTGAAATTGAGCAAAAATATTTAAATGAAGACTCAGTTAAAATTGTTATCCAAATCAATGGAAGAAAAAGAGACATAATTGAATGTAAAAAAGATATAACAGAAGAAGAAGTAATTTTATCGGTCAAAAATAAAATTGAATTAAATAAATATTTTGAGAATAAAGAGATATTAAAAAATATTTATGTTAAAAATAAAATAATTAATTTTATAGTTAAATGAAAAAAATAATTTTAATTTTCTTATCTTTTTTATTGTTAAGCTGTAATGGCTATAAACCTGTTTATTCATCAAAAGGCTTTAATTTTTATATAGACGAAATAAAATTTTCTAGTAATGATCGAATTTCTCAAAAAATTATAAAGAAACTAAAACCTTATAAAATATCCTCTAGTGAAAAACAAAAAATCAATCTCGAAATAAAATCCTCTAGAGAACTTAGAACTATAGCAAAAGATGCAAAAGGGAATGATACAACTTTTGAAATCATATTAAAAACAAATATCAAGGTTATTAATGAAAGTTTTCGTATAACAAATATTGATATTGAGGAGAGATTTGTTCACAATAATCAAACAAATAAATTTGAGTTAAAACAGTATAGAAAAAATATTGAAGATGATCTTATAAATATAATAATGAGTAGATTTTTAACAAAAATGAAAGATTTGTAGATGATAATTAAATCTTTTGAAATAAAAAAAAAAAAGTTAGACAACTATAAATACTTTCTATTTTATGGAGAAAATGAAGGTTATAAAGAAGAAAGCTTAATATCAATAACAAAAAATAAAAAAAATATTAGTCAATATTTAGAAAATGAAATTTTAAATAACGAAGAAATTTTTTTAGAATCTTTAATATCAAAATCTTTTTTTGATAACGAAAAAGTAGTAATTGTTAAAAAAGCATCAGAAAAAATCTTTAAAATAATTGAAGAAATAATTAAAAGAAAAATAGAAGATATTAGTATAATAATATTAGCTGGAGAATTAACAAAAAAATCCAAACTAAGGAGTTTATTTGAAAAAAAAAATTCATTAATTTGCTCCGCATTTTATAATGATAACTATCAATCATTAAATTTTATAATAAATGAATTTTTAAAAGATAAAAAAATAACCCTTTCAAGGGAAATTATTAATTTATTGATAGAACGGTGCAATGGAAGTCGTCTTCACTTGAAAAATGAACTTACAAAAATTGAGAGCTTTGCATTTAATGACAAAAAGATTACTTATGAAGATATTCTCAAACTTACAAATTTAAGTGATAATTATCATATATCTGAATTAGTAGACAATTGTTTAGCGAAAAATAAAAACAAACTTACAAATATTATCAATGAGAACAATTTTTCAAATGAAGAAGTTATTTCAATTTTAAGAATGTTTTTATATAAATCGAAAAGACTTTATGACCTCAAGAAACAATGTAATGATAAAAATATTGAAAGTGTAATTTCGAATTTTAAACCTCCTATTTTTTGGAAAGATAAAGAAATAATCAAGCAACAACTAAATAACTGGACACTTGAAAAAATTAAATTCTTATTAATTGAAATTAATAAAATTGAGGTTTTAATTAAAAGAAATTTTGCTTTATCGCTTAAAATTCTTTTAGATTTTATCTATGAGCAAACATATTCGATCAATAATTAGTTTTTATTATTTCAATTATTTTATTTAACTGATTTAAATCACTATATTCTATAGACAAAGTTCCTTTGTTTTTTTTACTATTCTTTATCGAGACATTTAAACCAATTTTGTCTATTATAGATTGTTCTAAAGAGATAATATTTGAATCTTTAATACTTTTCGTTTTTTTACTTCCTCTAAATATTTTTACAAAATTTTCAGCTTGTCTAACAGACATATTTTTCTCAATTATTTTTTCTGCAACAAACAATGCATTATCTAAACCGACAAGAATTTTAGCATGTCCAGAAGTTAATTTTTTTTCTTCAACAAATTTTAAAACCTCGAAAGGTAAATTTAAAAGCCTTAATGAATTAGCAATATAACTTCTGCTTTTGCCAATAAACTTTGAAACTTTTTCTTGATCATATGAAAATTCATCAATTAGTCTTTTATAACCTTGTGCCTCCTCAAGCGGGTTCAAATCATGCCTTTGAACATTTTCAACAATAGCAAATTCCAAAGACTTTAAATCATCTGCCTCAGTCACAACAACGGGTATCTCATGCAGACCTGCTTTTCTAGCGGCTAACCACCTTCTTTCGCCAGCAATTATTTCATATTTGGAATTATCGGTGTTTGACTCTCTTACTATAATTGGTTGAATTACTCCTCGCTCCTTGATTGAGTTCGATAAATCTTTTAAATTTTCTTCATTAAAATTTTTTCTTGGTTGAAATCTGTTTGGTATAATTTCACTTAGAGATAACTTACTTGTTTTTTTCTCTATCTTAGTTTCCCCTATTAATGAGGATAATCCACGCCCTAACCCTTTTTTTATTTTTGAGTTCATTATGCAGCACTCCCAATTGAATTTTCTTGATGCATGAATTCATCTGTAAAATTGTAATAAGATTTACTTCCTGGACAACTTTTATCATAAATTAAAACTGGCACACCATGTGATGGTGCTTCTGATAATCTCACATTTCTTGGTATGACAGTTTGATAAACTTTATCTTTAAAATAATCCCTTGCTTCCTGTTCTACTTGAGAAGATAATTTATTTCTTCTATCATACATCGTTAAAAGTATACCTTGAATTTCTAAATCAGGATTTAAACTTACTTTTATCCTTTCAATAGTCTTCATAAGTTGAGTTAACCCCTCTAAAGCAAAAAATTCTGTCTGTAACGGTACCAAAAGGGAATTAGATGACACCAAGGCCATTACGGTTAATAAGCTTAAAGAAGGGGGGCAATCTATTAATATATAATCATAAAATGCATTGGAAACATTAAAATACGAGGTTAATTTTGTCTTTAAAATAAACGCTCTGTTACTATCCCCGGCTGTTTCCACCTCTAATCCAGATAAATCTACATTTGATGTAATTATATTCAGATTTTCAAATTTTGTTTTCTTGATTACATCAGAAATGGAAGTGGTACCATTTAGAATTCCATAAATAGTTTTATCGGATTTTTCTGTATTAGATAATCCTAAACCCGTTGTAGCATTGCCTTGTGGATCAAGATCTATAACTAGGATTTTTTTACCTTGTTGTGATAATGCTGAAGCTAAATTTATAACAGTCGTTGTTTTACCAACGCCGCCCTTCTGATTAATTATGGATATTATTTTCATGCAATTTTTTTTATTTTTTTTATATTCAATATAAATGAGTCGTTGTTAGTTAAACTTTTTTTTTCCTCATAATCCATCTCCCAATCTTTGAGAGTTTCGTCTAAAATTTTTCTTCCTTTGCTGCCCATGAAAAATATTATATTTTTAAATCTATCAAAATTTTCATTTACCAAATTTAGAATAATTGGCATTGGTTTAAAGGCTCTAGACATTATTGTTCCTGTTTCAATATTTTTAATTGTAAAAATATCTTTTTGGATTACCTCTGTGTTTAGATTCAATTTTTTTGAAACTTCTTTTAAAAAAACGCATTTATGGTAGCTTTTTTCATAAAGTTTTATTTTCATCTTATTTTTTATTTTTTTCATAATTATTGCCACAATTAATCCAGGCATTCCTCCACCTGTTCCTAAATCACAAGTTGTATTATTATTTAAATCAACAAAATCAATGATTTGAGCTGAATCAATTATATGTCTTTCTCTTATAGCCTCTTTTTTGGTAATTTTTTTACTTATTATATTAATTTCCCTGTTTTTCTCTTGAATCATAGAAATTAATTTTTCTAGCTCATTACAAGTTTCACGTGAAACATTTAAATTAGAAATTTTAGAATAAAAATTTAAAATAACATTATCCATTAAGCTATATGCTTAATAGACTTTCTTTTGACATGTGACAACAAAATATAAACGGCTGCTGGGGTAATACCATCTATCCTAAGTGCTTGCCCCATTGTTTTGGGCCTTATATGCTTAAATTTAGCCTTTACCTCATTAGAAAAGCTTGAAAATTGATCATAATCAATATTTTCAGGTATTATTAAATTTTCATCCCTTTTAAAAGCCAAGATATCTGCCTTTTGTTTTTTCAAATAACCTCTGTAATGTGAGTTTATTTCGATTTGCTCATCAATATCCGTACCATGATCTAAAATTTCAGGCCATATATCTCTAATTTTGCTCATATTGACTGATTTTTGAGTTAAAATTTCATCAGCTGATCGAAATACACCATCTTTAGCTATTTTAATTCCAAATTTCTCAGCTTTAGAAGGCGAAATATTCAAACTAGACATCTGTAATGATATTTTGCTCAATTTATCAAATTTATCCTCAAATATTTCTTTTCTGTTATTAAAAATTAAACCAATATTAATTCCTTTGTGGGTGAGCCTTAAGTCAGCATTATCCGATCTGAGACTTAATCTATATTCCGCTCTAGATGTAAACATTCTATATGGTTCAGCAACACCTTTTGTAACTAAGTCGTCAATCATTACTCCAATATACGCATCTGATCGGTCCAAAATAAAAGGCTCCATCCTTTTAAGTGAAAGAGCAGCATTAATACCGGCTATAAGACCTTGAGCTGCAGCCTCTTCGTATCCTGTAGTTCCGTTTATTTGTCCTGCAAGGTAAAGATTCTTTATTTTCTTTGTCTCCAATGTTAAAAAGAGTTCTCTAGGATCAATATAGTCGTACTCTATTGCATATCCAGGCCGTATAACTTTGACATTTTCTAAACCATTGATATTGTTTAGTATTTCATATTGAACAACCTCAGGTAGTGATGTTGATATACCATTTGGATAAATTGTATGATCGTTAAGTCCCTCTGGCTCTAAAAATATCTGATGGCTAGTCTTATTGGCAAATTTTACTATTTTATCTTCTATTGAAGGACAATATCTTGGACCAACACCTTTTATGCTACCAGAGTACATTGCACTTTTAGATAAATTCTTTTCTATAA
>CESW01033106.1_pt1 | contig 15850 bp, 15 predicted proteins | sample 531171 | NCBI WGS metagenome assembly CESW01 (sample SAMEA2621859, study PRJEB7988) | marine metagenome | biome: marine biome (ENVO:00000447); feature: surface water layer (ENVO:00002042); material: "saline water (ENVO:00002010), including plankton (ENVO:xxxxxxxx)" | depth 5 m
TATAATAATATCAATGTTTGTAAATATTAATTTTTAAGTAATAATGCGCTAAAATCTTATAAGATAGATAAACTTTATATTAATATTGATAATTTGATTTTAAAAATTAATGAATAATTTGAATTTTACAAATGGAATATTATCTTAAATCTAGCAAGCAATATTATGAAAATAACAGCAGTTCAAGATTAAAATTCTTAGAAAAAAAAGAATTTTTATTTTTGGAAATTTCAAAATTTATAAATAATTGTATTAATAATTCTAAGGAAGTTTTTTTATTTTGTGCAGGAAATTCTGTAATATCTAAAAATATTACTTCAGAAAAAATTAATATTAAAGAAATAAATAGAGATTACGAAAAAAATTATGATGACAGTATTACATACAAACATTCCTTTGAAAAAAAAGATATCGAAAATTGTGATCATTTGATTATAGCTGACATAGAGCATCAAAATAATCCGGCTCTGAATTTGCTTAAACTTTCAAATTTAATTAACGATGATGCGAGAATTATTATCCTATCAAAGAATTTTTTTTGGATGTTTATAATTAAAATACTAAAGTTTTTTTTTAATTTCTCACCCGACCAAAATAACTTTCTTCCATCTTCTTATCTTACAAATTTGTATTCAAGTTGTAATTTAGAAATAGTAAGATCAGAAAAGATAATTGCATTACCAATTAAAATTCCATTAATAACAAGTTTTTTTAATAAAATTTTTAGATTACCTATTTTAAATTGGTTTTGTATTCTAAATATAACCATCTTAAAAAAAATTAATACTTTTTCGAGTAGTAAAGATAAAAAAGTTTCATTTATAGTTCCATGTAAGAATGAAGAAAAAAATATTCCTCTTTTTAAAAGTCATATAAAAAATTTAAATGAGAATTTTGAATTTTTATTTGGAGATGATAACTCATCTGATCAAACTAAAGGAGAGATTGATAAGATAAAAAATGAACTTATAAATAAAAAAATCAAATTTTATAAGGGACCAGGTATATGTAAAGCCCAAAATGTTTATAAAGGAATCGAATTTGCAAATGGAGAAATAATAGCAATTTATGATGCCGACCTTACTGTTAGTTTTGAAGACATAAATTTTGCAATTAATATTCTTAATAATTCCAATGCAGATTTTATTAATTGTACCAGGATGATTTACCCACAAAAAGAAGGGGCTATGAAAAGATTTAATTTTTTAGGAAATAGTTTTTTTGCTTTTTTATTTAGCATTTTATTCAAGAAAAAAATTACCGATACTTTATGTGGAACAAAAATTTTTTATAAAAAAGATTGGTTTAAAATTAAAAAGGATGTATCTAATTGGGGTGCTAGTGACTTATGGGGTGATTTTGATTTATTAATTAGCGCTTATAAAAATAATCTTAAAATTTTGGAAGTTCCAGTTACCTATTTCGAAAGAACAGAGGGTAAAACTAAGATGACAAATATTGTTGCTAATGCATCAAGAATGCTCTGGATCGTAATCTATTCTTATTATAAGCTAAGATTAAAAGACTAAATTTTTTTTAACATCAAATATGAGATCAAGTAAATAAATATATTTATTGTAATTAAAGTTATTAAAAAACCATGATGATTATAGAATTTTGATCCAATTATAAAAATAATTAGATTATAAAAATTTAAGATCAAAGCTGTAGTAATATTAGAAAATAATTTTTTTTTGATTTTTTGATTAAGTTTCTTAAATACTAACTGATGCAAATGCTCATTATCGGGCAACATTGGAGATTTATTTTTCAAGCTCTTTCGAATAATTGAAAATAGTATCTCCATCGATGGATACCACAAGAGTAATATAATAAAATAAGGTGAAATTGAGTTGTCTGATACATGAAGTTTAATTAATATATAGGAAAATAAAAGTCCTAAAAGATAGGAACCGTTATCACCTAAATACAATCTATTGAATAAATTTAAAATTAATAATGTTATAAAGATATAAATTAAAATTATACTATCAAATACTAAATCAAATTTAAGAAAATGAAGTAAACAAATTATCAAAAAATAATAACCCAAAGATAAAGTATTTAAACCATCAATAAAGTTTGATCCATTTATCACTATTAATACACAGAATGTTACAAAAAAAATATTTAAAATTTCATTCGAAATAATTTTATCTAATATATCTATCCGGGTAGTTGTGATCTCTAATTCTCCAACAATAGCTAAAAAAAAACAAATTATTGTTTGAAATAAAAATCTTTTATTTGCTGATACAATTTTTTTTAGATCTGAAAGAATACCTAAAATAAAAATACAAATAAAACAAAAGTAAACTAGTCCATTATTATAAAAAAAAAAGTAAGTATAAAATACCAGTAAAATCAAACCTCCTGTTAAAGGGACACTTTTTGTAGATGAAAATTTTTGGTGTAAATCACCAGTAAAACTTGGTAGTAATTTAATTTTAAAGACTAGCTCGTTAAGTAGAGTCGATATAAAAAAAATTATAATAAACTTTTCCATTAAAGATTTTTATAGAGGTAATTTTTAGACAATATAAATAAGTATTTTAATGATTTAATTATACTATAATTCATATAATTTCTGTAAACTCTATAGCCATCAAAAATTTTTTGAAAAAAATTTGAAGATAATGAATTTTTCGTTTTTTGCCAATAAGTTAAGCATTCATTTAAAGAATATATTTTATTTCCATATTTAAGATGGTTTAACCAAAAAACAAAATCTTCTTTGGTCCTTAATGGTGGAAATTGAACTTTGTGTAAAATTTTCTTACTTACAATCGCAGTCGATAATCCTATGTCACAAGATCCTATTAAATCATTGACAGTTTTAAAATCTTTAGCTGTTCTTAATGATTTGTTGGAATATTTTGAATTTATTATCATATAATCTGTATGTGAGATTAAAATATTATTCATTTCCATATATTTTATCTGGTGCTCAATTTTTTTTTCGTGCCATATATCATCTGCATCTATAAATGCCACAAATTCACCTTTTGAAATTTTCATAGCTTTATTTCTAGATAGACCAGCTCCAATATTATTTGAATTGACTAAAATTTTTATTCTTTTATCCTTTGAAGCTATAAGGTTAAGAAATTCTAAATCTTTTTTATTGCTATCATCATAAACTATTATTATCTCTAAATTTTTATAACTTTGATTTAAAACAGAATCTATTGTGGACTTGACATATTGTAGTTTTTTATAATATGGGATTATTACACTAATAAGTTTATTCATGAGCAAATAAGCATTATAAGAAAAAGTAATAAATTGCTATATCTTACTTTAAATGAAACAAAAAAAAATAATAATATTTATGCCATCCATAGAAATGGGTGGAGTAGAAAAAAACTTATTTATTATAACAAATTTTTTAAGCTTTAAATTTAGAGATATCAGATTCATTACTTCATCAAATAACACCCAAAGTCTAAATAAAAATGTTAACATAGTTAGAAATACTTTTTTAAGTAATTTATTCAAAAGTAGGATTTTAAAAATTTTAATTAGCTCTAGTTTATTAATTAAAGAACTACTGAAAGATAATGATAAAGAAATAATAGTGTTTAGTTTTCAGGCAAATCTATACTCAATTTTAATCACTAAATTATTTGGAAAAAAAATAGTTGTTAGGCTGAACTCCTCTCCGTCAGGATGGTTAAATAATATATTTAAAAAATTTATATACAAAAAAATTCTCTCATTTTCGGATAAAATAATTGTAAATAGTCAAGAATTCAAAAAACAAATTCAATCTGATTTAAAACTAAAGTCGATTTGTATTTATAATCCTTTGGATAAACAAAATATTGAGTCTAAGTCTAATTCTAAAATAAAAAAACCGTATAGGTACAAAAACTCTCTAAAAATTATTAATATAGGAAGACTGGTTGATCAAAAAGACCATATTACTCTTCTTAAGTCGATTAATAATATTAAATCAAAAATAAATTTAGAATTAATTATAATTGGCCAAGGTAAGAATAAAAATAAGCTAGTTGATTATATCAAAAAAAATAATTTAGAAAAGATTGTAAAAATCGCAGGTTATAAACAAAATCCATATCCATATTTGAAATATAGTGATCTTTATATTTCAAGTTCAATCTATGAAGGACTTCCAAATGTGCTATTAGAAGCTATTACTTTGAAAAAATTTGTAATCTCCAGCGATTGTCCAACAGGACCAAAAGAAATATTAGAAAATGGGAAAGGAGGCATTTTATTCAAAACTGGCTCTATTAAAGATTTATCTAATAAAATATTGATGTATAAAAAAAAAAAAAGATCACTTATTAAAAAAACTAATTTTGCTTATTACAGCTTAAAGAAATTTGATATGAAAAAAAACTTAAACTTTTATCACGAAATATTATCAAAAAAAAATTAATGATATTTTTTATTTATGTATATTAATTCGTAACCTTTTCTAAATAACATTTGATTTTTAGAAACTAATTTAAATCTTTTTTTTTTCAAAAAATTGTCAATTTTTTTAAAATCATAATTTTTAATTAATGATTTATCGTAATGACATTCTAACAAAAGTACTTTAGTCCTATTAAGATATTGTTCCATGCCTATTAATACACTGTATTCATGACCTTCGGTGTCTATCTTAACCAAATCCAAGATTTTCAATTTATACTTAACTAATATATTCTTTAGTTTAATTTTTTTGATTATGATTTTTTTTTTATAAATATTTTTTTTTAGAAAAAAAATATTAATTATTAATTTTTTAATATGTGTATAAATCGCATTTTCATTAATTTCGTTTAATGTAGACATTGCAGAAATATGTCCAATCTTTAAATAATCCATCCCAACTTTATCAGAAACTGCATAATTAAATATTTTTGTATTTTTATCTTTAAACTTATCTAAATGTTGAAAACACTCAATATTGGGCTCAAAGGCGAAGGTTTTTCTTACATTAAAATTTTTTTTTATAATTTCAATCATTTCACCTTTGTGCGCACCAATATCAATGTAAATATTAATTTCTAATTTCAAATACTTTCGTAATATTCTAAGATTTTTATTCTGAATATGCATATCCAAAAAATTTAAAAAATTAATAATTAATGTTTTCATTTTTCAAAAAATAAATAATCATTAATAATTCTTGCTTTTATCTCTGTATTTGAACAAGGTGTAGGTGTCGCCCAGCAATAACCTTCAGTTATATTTAAATATTGTTTGTTATCTAACTTCAAACTTTTATATTTTTTTTCTTTTACAAAAAAAAGAGGAAAATTGGTAAATTTGTACTGATCTTCTCTACCAAACTCATAATTAATTCGCACGATATTTTTTAAGTTAAAAATAATAATAGTAATCAATAAGATACCTTTAATTTTTAATAAATAATTTTTATTTAATCCATTTTTTATTTTACTTTTTTTATATAAATTAACTGCAAATAGAACTATCAAAATACTTATTGGAAAATATCCTCCATATCTTAAGGATGGGTGCTTGAAAAACCAAAATACAATTATTAGAAATAAAAATGGAGTAATAAACTTATTCAATAATTTCTTAGTCTTGATATCTATATGTATTTCATTTTTAAATAGAAAATAAAATATTATATTAATAAAAATTAAAATTAATATAAAATCTAAAACTTTATTAAAAAAATATATATCCAGCCATTGATATATCCAATCAATTCCTTTGATATAGTTTTCAGCATTTTCAACTTGAAAATTTGGTGTGGCTCCAGCTTTGGCCCATAATTCAAGCCAAGTATTCATTCTTTCCACCTCACTTATATTAAGTGACCAAAAATAGTTATCACCAAAACAAGTAAGAGTAACTGGATAAATAAGGCAACCAGTGCTGAGAAAGTTTTGTAAAAAAAATAATACGAAAAATATAATTGTAAAAATAAATAATCTATTATTGAAATTTTTTTTTGAAAATGGATTAATCTTTAATATATAAAAAGTTAGTGGAATTAATAAAAAATACAAAATAAAGTAAGCTTTTAACGAAAAAGTTATTAATAACAAAATTGCATTAAAATAAATAAGATTTATATTATCTCTATTAGATATATTTTTAAAAAAATTCAAAAAAATCACTATTAGTAAAATTTGACCAGCTAGGTCTGTTCCATATTCAGATAGCCTAGTAAACTTTATGTTTATAATTGAAATAAAAATTAGAGATAAATATAGGATAAAACTTTTCGAATGGTAATTTTTAAAGATTTCTTTAAGTAATATAAAGTTAACAAAAACTAATATTAAGTAATTTGGTAGATTGAAAAGATAATACTTAATATGTGGAAGAAATGTAAGTGAGTTTAAAAATAATATTGATGAGTGATGTCTAAAACCATAATTTAACAAACCGCTTCCAATAGTAATTTTATTTTCAAATAGATGTAATGCCAAAGGCAAGTGATAGTAAGGAAAATCATCGTGATTTTTTGAAATAAAAAAAAAGGTTATCGTTAATAATATTAATAAAAAAATTAATTTTATATCCTGCATTTTAAATTTTTTAAAATTAATAAAAAAAAGTATTAAACCCACCATTAAGATAATTATATTGTGAAAGTAATTATGGGGTATTACAAAATTGCTAAGGTATGATATATTAATTAATAAAAAAATACCTAATAATCCGATTTGACCTAAATCAACTTCAAGATTTGATTTAAATATTTTATTTAGAAAAAAAATTCCGTAACCTAAATATGAAAATAAGAATATTATTATAAAGGAGAATATTGAAAATATGTTTATTAAAATTTCTGACATTATATTTCATGTTTCATATTCTTTAACTTTAACACCAAAAATACTCAAAGCTGTAAAAAATGATCTGATGAAATATTGAATAACAAATAATGAATTTAATTTAAAATTAAATGGTAATAAAATTAAATAATACAAAGATTTTAGAAATTCAATAAAAAATTTTGGCACTATATAAAATATATATTTTAATGGTCCATAGAGTTTTGTGTAAATTATTTTAGTAGATGAGCCAAACCTTGCATTTCTTTTTATAAACCATAAGAAATTAGATCTTAATTGATCTCTATTTTCAAATACCGGGGAATATTTATTCCAATATATTTTATATCCTTGCAAGTTAAGTTGTGAAAAAAATAACTGATCATCGCATCCTAAATTTTTTAATTCTTTATCAAATTTAAATTTAACATTAGAAATTATATTAGATTTCATAAAAACATTGTTTGTAGCAGCCCAATTTACTCTTGAATTATGTTTGGCATGTCGCTCTAATACAACTTCATATATATTTTTTGTTTTAGAAATTTGTGGGCCTGTAATTATGTCTGAATTGGTTTGTTCAAGAGCTTTGAACATATTGCTTAACCATTTTTTTGGTAAAATGCCATCATCATCAATCAAGCATGTAAAATCAGAGCGTATTGATCTCATAATCTCTAAACATTTATTTCGTGCAAAGGGAATTCCAATTTTTCTTTCTGTAGCAAAGTTTATTTTTATATCTTTTTTATTTAAATCTAAAATTTTTTTTTTATTTAAAATATTTTTTTTACTATTAATTATAATAAATATTTCAGTTTTGCTTAGCTTTGTTTGGTTTAAAATACTTTCTATACACTTATATATATTCTTATTTGCCTTAGAGACACATATATAATAGTTTATTTTAAACATTAGCTAAACTTATATATTTATTGATATACAAAATAAATTAAATATTAATATTAATATTAATAAATCTTAAAAAATTGAAAAAAAAAAAAATTTTATATTGGTCTCCCCATCTTACACATATAGGAACTATTAATTCTGTTTTAAATTCAGTAAAAGCATTAAGAACTTATTCTAATACTTATAATGAAATTGATATACAGGTTATTAATCTATTTGGTGAATGGTCTAATCACAAAGTTTTATTAGATAAAATAAATGCAACTCTAGTAAATTTCTTTAATCCAAAAATTAATAAATTTATTCCAAGAAATAGTTTTTTAAAAAGCCGTTTTTCATATTTGCTTTTCTTCTTTCTATCAATTTTTAAACTAAAGAATTTTCTTCAACTAAATAAATCTAGTATAATGATAATTCACTTGCTTACTTCACTGCCAATTTTAGTAGTTTCTATTTTTGATCTAGACATAAAATTAGTTTTAAGAATCTCGGGAAGATTGAAAAAAAACTTTATAAGAAATGTAATTTGGAGACTAGGAAAAAAAAAAATCAAATATGTTACTTGTCCCTCAGAAGAGACAAGAAATGAAATTATAAAATTAAATATATTCGATGAATATAAAGTAATTACATTGTATGATCCTGTAATAGAACCAAAAAAAATAAATAAACTTAAAAGAGATAAAATTGAAAATAATATTTTTTTAGAAAAAAAATATATTCTTGGAGTTGGTAGACTAACAAATCAAAAAAATTTTTTGGAATTAATAAAAAGTTTTGAAGTTATAAGTAAAAGAAATCCAGAGTTCTTACTGATAATCCTTGGAGAAGGAGAAGAAAGAAATAAATTAATCAATCAAATCAAATTATCAAAATTAGAAAATAAAGTTTTTTTATTAGGATTTAAACAAAATGTATATAAATATTTATATCATGCGAATGTTTTTATTTCAAGTTCTAAATACGAAGATCCTGGAGCATCAATTATTCAAGCTATTTATTGTAATAGATTTGTCATATCTTCTAACTGTAAAAATGGACCATCAGAAATTTTAAATAGTGGTAAAGGAGGTATATTATACGATCCTGTTAATGAAAGTATTGAGGAAAGCTTTGAAAAATTCTTAAAAATAAATGAAGTCAATAAAAAAAAATATATAATTAGTGCAAAAAAAAATATTTTAAAATATTCATTATTTAGACATTATAAAGCTCTTATAAAAATCATAAATAAAGTTTAATAAATTTTGTGAAAAAAAAATTTAACATATTCATTTTTCACCCATACCCATCTTTTGGGGGTGCTGATAGATCAATTATTAGATTAATAAATTCAAATAAAAATGCTAATTTTATATTGATAAGCCTAACAAAATGTAATTACAAAAAATATTTAAACAAAAAAATAAAATATATTCAACTTTCTGCTAGCAGAACAATTTTTTCTTTATTTGAATTAAGAAATATAGTTTTAAAATTAATGCGAAATTTAGAAAATGGGAAGAATATTTTTATATCAAATCAAAACTTTGCAAATATTTTAACAATTTTATCTTTAAAAAAAATAGAAAAACTCAAAATAATTTTAATTGAAAGAAACCATTTAGATGAACTTTATAATTATAGAAATTTTGTTGATTTTTTTAAAAAAAAAATAATCTTAATATTAATAAAATTAACTTACAAAAAAGCGGATTTTATAGTTGGTATAAGCAAAAAACTTACAACAGATTTATCAAGATTTATTAACAAAAAAGTTCAACTTATTTATAATCCTGCTATGGATGAACAATTATACAAGAAAAATTCAGATAAAGTAAAATTGAACAAAAGAATATTAAAAAAAAATGTAATTTTAAATATTGGTTTTTTTGAAGATCAAAAGGATCAAATAACTATTCTAAAAGCGTTTAATTTACTCAAAAAAGAATTTAATAACATTCATTTAGTATTGATAGGAAGGGGTTCAAAATTTAATGAATTTAAAAGTTATGTAAAAATAAATAAATTAAGTAAAGATGTAAGTTTTTTAACAAAAATTAATAATCCTAAAAATTTTTATAATATCGCTGACTTATTTGTTCTAAGTTCGAAATATGAAGGATTTGGCAACGTAATTGTTGAAGCATTAAAATATAATTGTCCTGTAATAACTTCTAATTGCCAATCAGGTCCAATGGAAATAATTTCGCAAGGTAAATACGGAGATTTTTTTAACGTCGGAGATTATTATCAATTAAGAAATAAAATAAAAAATTTTTTAATTGATAAATCAAAACTAAAATTAAAAACTATTCGTGCTAAAAATCATGTAAAAAAATTTATTATATCGAAAAATAAAATAGCTTTTGATAAACTTTTTTATAAAATCTAAAGATGAACTTTATAAATTTAGAATTAAGATTATTCAAACAAGAATCTTTAGTAGATAAATTAAAAATAAGTATTTTATGTTTTTTTCCTATTTTTTTAATTATAGGAACCGCTGTCAGTGAAATTGGTGCTATAATTCTATGTATTATTTTTATTCTCGAATTTTTTTTTAAAAAAGAAAATATTTTTAATAACAAATTAACATATTTTTTTTTATGTCTTTATTTATGTTTGTTAATAAATTTAATTTTCTCTTTAAATATTGGTAATTCTATTTTGAGAAATTTATTTTTTCTAAAATATATAATTTTTGTTCTAGGTATAGTAAATTTTTTACCCAAAAAAAAATATAGGTTTGGTTTAATTTTTAAATCTTGGTTGATGGTTATTTTTGTCTTTAGTTTAGATTTATTTGTTCAATTACTTTTCGGAACAAATATCATAGGAATAGAGTCTCCTCATAAATATCACAGAACATCAGGATTTATGGGAGAGGAATTAAAAGCAGGATCATTAATATTAGCTGTTAGTTTTATCTCATCCTGCTTCATAATTTCAAACACTAAATATAAAAATATTGGATTGGCTCTTTTAATATTTTTTTTGCTATCAATATTTATATCAGGTGATAGATCAAATTTTATTAAATCTTTTATGGTACTAATTTATTTGTTATTTTTCTTAAAAAAAGAGAACATAAAAAAGTTAATTCCATGGATTGGCGGACTTGTTTTAATAGTTGTAATAGTTTTAAATAATTATCCACCATTCAAGGAGAGATATATAAATAAAATTTTTCAAGATTTATCCTTAAACAATTTTAATGTTATAAAATTTATAGATAACACCGAGTATGGAAAGATATATTCTACAAGTATAAAAGTTTTTGAAAAATTTAAAGTATTCGGAATTGGAAATAAAAATTTTAGAATGATTTGTGATGATGATTTTAAAAAAAATTTTGCGTTAGAGAATGAAATAAATGAAAAACAATTGAGGTGCAATACTCATCCACATCAAATTTACTTAGAAATATTATCTGAACATGGTATGTTTGGGTTTGTATTTTTATTCATTTTTTTATTTCTATTTTTGAAAAGTAATTTAAAAAAATTATTTAAAAATAAGAATTTGTTACTCAATTGCTTATTTATTACTTTATTAGTTAATTTCATTCCTATTATTCCTAGTGGCAGTTTTTTTACAAGTTTTAATGCAACTTTATTTTGGATAAATTTTAGTATGTTTTATTCTTACAAAAAAATAATTAACTGATAATTTCCATCACTTTATTTAAAAAATAGTTCTTTCCGATTTCTTGATGTATGTCTCTAAGAATTTTTTGAGAATTATCTACCAGTCTTTTACGTAGGCTAATATTTGAGACTAAATAATGAATTTTATCGTTAATATTTTTAAAATCAAAATCATAAGCTACGTAAGTTTCATCATTAATATAAATATTTGGCCATGTCTCTATTCTTGACATGTCAGGAAATAAAATTGCAGCGCCACAATTTATTGCCTCAAATTCTCGGTAACAAACTTCACCCCACCCGTATGCTCCTATTGAAACTTTTGAATTTCTTAGCGCTTTATAATAATTTCTTTTAGAAAATCTTCCCTCAATAATTTTATTTTGATAATCAGTGTTTCTTAAAATTTCTTTAAGTCTCATTCTTTGAAAACCAACAGACTCTCTTTTAAAATTAGTATTCATAAGTGAGACGAAATCACTTTTTTTATTATCAAAAGACCAATTCTGATACTGTGGTAATTTCATGCTATAATTTTTACTATCTAAGAATTTAAATTTAAATAACTCAAGATAGTAATCTAGTTTAGAAAAACTTGTATAATCAAAAAAAAGGCCTACACCTAAATTCCATCCAAGAATTAATTTAGGTAAATGTTTGGTTTGCAATACTTCTTGATCATATTTTTTATGATCTTTAATATTATACCTCTCTATATAATAATTAGTATAATATCTACCACCCTTAAGTTTATCTAAATAAACTTTTTTATCTTTATAGAAATGTTTTTTAATATATTTTTTTACTAAATTCAAAACTTCGAACTGGGTTGTGCCAGCACTATCCCTCATATCGAACCAATACAAATTTTTATTTCGTAAATAGATTTTTTTCAAATATTCTAAATTAATACGATCTTTAACTCTTGGAATAGATCTAGAATTTAAAAACAAATGATCAGCATCAAAAAATTGATTTGAAAGTTTTGAAAAAAAATTTACCTGAATACCACAATTTAATAATTCTTTTTTATAAATAAAGAACCAATTCCAAAAGCCATAATATAAACCCAATCTTAGCGCCTCATTATTTATCAGAATATTTATTTTTTGTTTCATAATTAATATTTTTACATATAGATTATTTATTCATATTAAATGATTAATAAAATAACAAATCTTTTGATCTATCTTTTACAATATTTTTCAATAATCAGCCCAACTTATGAAGTGTTTAGTTCAATTAATTTTGGTTCAAAAATTTGTGATAATTATTTCAAAAAATTATTAAAAAAATCAAAATTTTATTTTGAATATGGTGGAGGCAGTAGTACACTTTTAGCAAAAAAATTAAAAAAAAAATTTATTTCAATAGAGACAGATAAAAGTTTTTACTCCTTTTTAAAAAATAAGGGAGTCAATCAAATTATTTATTCAGATATCGGGCCAACAAAATATTATTCAATCCCATTACTTCCTCTATTTTTGATTAAAGGAAGAATAAAAAAATATTCAAATCAAATAAATTTAATTAGTAAAAATCAAGAATTTTTTCCTGATTTAATATTAATTGATGGAAGATTTAGAGTTTATGTTGCTATACAAGTTATAATCTTTTGTATAAAAAATATTAGAAAGAATAGAACTGTAATCATTATAGATGATTTTAAATTTCGAAAAGAATATCACGTACTTAAAAAATTAATTAATATTAGGTTGGTTGGTAGATTTGGCGTTATTCAAATTACAAAAAAAACTAAAGTTGACAATAATAAAGCTAAAAAAATATCAGAAAAGTTTATTTTATATTACCATTAGTTAATTTTTTTAAACAATTGTTAGGAATTATTAATCCTTTTCTTTTTTGCTGATATGAGTAAGGAAATTCAATGTAATCAAAATTTTTAAAATTTATTTTTTTTCTTAAATGATTGATATCTCTGAGATTAAAGAAAATAATTCCATTTTCTAATTTATTTAAATCTTCTAATAACAAATTCACATTTTTGTTAAAATGTTTATATAATAGGCGGTAAAATTTTTTATCCTCATACCAAAATAAATATTGATTAGAATTTATGTACTGGTTTGCGATCATGTAGAAAAATGCATCCTCCGTAAAATTTAAAAAGTTATTCACTTTTGGACAATTTAATGAAATTAATTCACTCTTTTTATTTATTTGATTTATTACATCCCAAGTTTCTTTCCTCCATTTTTGACTTTTAAAGAAGACTAAATTTTTTGAACTATAATTATTTGTAATATCCTCAAATAGGGGAAAAAATCTATTATTCTCTTGTTTGATAGGCACTAAAGAACTTGACCCCAAAATGACTAAAATTAATGTCACAAGATGATTTTTGTATTTTGAGAAATTCCGCTCAATAAAATAAAACATTACTACAACACCAATTATAGGACCTGTTGAAAATCTAAAAATATTCAACTTATGTAAAGTTGAAGCATACGAAAATAAACATACTAAAGAAAATATGAATAAATAAATATTTATATTTTTATTTCTAAAATTTTTTTTCTTGAAAAAAATGAAACTTATAAAAAAATAAAAATTTACGATTAAAATAATCAAAAATATAAAATAATATGGTTCAGTAAAAAAATTAAAAATACTTTTTGCTAAAAGGCTCTTTAGATACGCGTTGACTAGTTCAAAAAAAGTCAAATCATAAATAATTAAAAAAATCTCATTTAACCAAAAAGTTTTAATCCAATATGGGTGTAAATTGTTATTATAAAGATATAAATGAAATATCACTTGGGGTAAAAAAAAGCCTGATAATAGAAGATATTTTTTTTTAGAATTTTTTTTTAAAAAAAAAATAATAAAAATAAGCAAAATACCTAAATAAATAAAGTTTTCATAAACTAGACATGAAAGTGAAACCAATATTCCCGTAAATAATAAACTAAATTTTTTATCTTCAATTAAAAAGAAAATACTTAATACTATTAAAAAATAAAATTGGTAATTATACCAAGGATGATTAGCAAAAGGATGTATTAAAAATAAAAGTAAAGGTAAAAAATAAACAGTTTTTATTCTTAATTTGTTATATCCTAAGTGACACAAAAAAAAATTTCCAAGAGAAAAAAATAATGATGATAAGTACATTGTGTAGATTAAATCATTATTAAATATTTTTAAAATTAAAGAATTAGATAAAGTGTAGAAAAAACCATAATGAATAAATATTTCCTTATAGGGCTCTAAATTTGAGAATAGATCTATAGAACTTTGCGACAATCCCCAGTGAAAAGGATCATAGATAAATTGAGACTGATATACTGACCCTGCAAAACTTAAAAAAAAAAGAATAAATTAAGTAAAAAAAAATTATTTTTCAAAATCATTTTTTCTCTAAATTCTATTTTTCCAATTTATCAGTCACAGGTTTAAATTTTTGATTAATTCTTTTTAAAAGATTAGAGTAATATTCTATTTGTTCTTCAGTAAGTTCTCCTTCACTCAATTTTTCTAAGTAACTCTCGACTCTTAAAATTACGAAATTTTCAAACTTTTGAGATTGTAAAATACTTAAAATCTTATTTTGAAAAAATGAGAAAACAAAATTTATTGTGAAATATATCAAAAATATGAATATTAATATAAAGTATGCATATTTAATTCTGTCTGATGTAATTTTATTCAATTTTTTTTTCATAATTTGCTCTAAAATATGTACTTTAAATAAATAAAATAGTAAATAAAGTATAATCTAAATGCACAATAAATTAATAAATTTTAGTAGAAGAAAATTCAATAAAATTTTTATCATTAATCTGACTTCTTTATTAACTCTAAATCTGTTTTTATATAAAAAAGATTCTCTCAACTATCCAAAAAAAAATAAAAATTTAAAATGGATACTATGTAAAAATGATTTATGATTTTAAAAGATGATGAAATTTTAAAAAAAAAATTTCAAATTGTCATATGTGGAAGTGGACCTGCTGGAATATCACTTGCTTTAGCGCTAGAGAAAAAAAAAATTGAATGTTTAATTATCGAAGCAGGTGACGAATTTTATTCTGAAAAAGCTCAAAGTAGATATGCAGGTGAGGTTTACGGAAATTTTCCAGAAGATCTCTCTGTTCTAAGATTAAGTCAATTCGGTGGAACAACGGGTCATTGGGGTGGTACTTGTAGAACCTTGGATGATTATGATTTCCAAAACTGGCCAATAAAAAAATCAGAAATTGATCCATTTTTGGTTCAAAGTTGTAAAATACTGAACATACCCAAAAGTTTTAAAGAAAAAAATATCAGCGAGAATTTAAAAATTATTGAATTTCAAGAGTCCGAAGTGAGATTTTATGAAAAATATTATGAACATATAAAAAAATCAAAATTTATAAACCTAGTTTTGAACTGCATAGTTTTTAATATAAAGATGTCAGGAAATACTGTCACAGAACTATTTCTGAAATCAACAAAAGATATTTCAATAAAAACAAACTTTATGGTTTTAGCTTGTGGGGGAATTGAAAACTCAAGATTGCTTTTATGGTTTAGGGA
>CESW01043846.1_pt1 | contig 15801 bp, 13 predicted proteins | sample 531171 | NCBI WGS metagenome assembly CESW01 (sample SAMEA2621859, study PRJEB7988) | marine metagenome | biome: marine biome (ENVO:00000447); feature: surface water layer (ENVO:00002042); material: "saline water (ENVO:00002010), including plankton (ENVO:xxxxxxxx)" | depth 5 m
AGAGGGATTAAGACATCTTTAAGTCGAGAAGAATTGGCCATCACTTGAGTGGCTAATTCAGTCTGTAAGTTGTTTCGGGCTAGTGCGGTTGCTTCTCTGGCCATATCCGAATCGGTAATCCGTCCGAGTGCCATTTCACCATTCATGATTTGATTCTCAAGAGCCCGAATTTCCGAGTCCACTCGCTTATATTCGGCACCTAGGGATCCAATCCTGTTTTCCACGATACATTTCATTTCACCGAAGTAGTCTTTTTCTTCGCTTCCTCTCATTTTATCGAGTGCATCTTTTGCGCTCTCAGCTGTTGAAAAGTCACTCTCTTCAAATTGGTCGAATCCCTTAGGAGCGAGTAAAATGTTATTACCATGTCGATCCTTTGCTATCTCTCTGTAGTATGGGGTCGGAGTGAAATCGACTCCCACAGCATCTTCATCGTTCTGACCTCCAGAAAGATCGTACTCAGCGTAAATTACACCAATGGAGCTTGATTCCACTTGGAGCGTCATTTCGGTGCGGTCAAAATCTTTAGGTAAATTATTAGTAATGATTACCCCAGTTCCTGTGCTATCAGTCTTGTTCGAACTTGAGGAGCTACCATTGGTTCCTGTAGTGGTAACATACTTTCCAGTGGTTTGGTCATACTGGTTGTAATCTGAAATCCCATCACCGGCTATAGGAGCAAGCCATTGGGTTCCATCCCAAATGTTTTCCGCAACACTGTCATCACTTCCATCTGCACCGTCATCATTACTGGCACCAGGAGTGATTTTGTAGGTAGTTTCTTTTCCCGGAGAAAATTCGATTTCAAAAAGATCACCATCTTGATTTCCTGCACCTCCTGAGGTTCTCCAGCCATTTCCCGAATAATTATCCCATGGACCCTCTACATTTACCGTAATATTTTCAGTATTTTCAATCGGATCTCCTTGGTCATCATAACCAATTACAACATCTTTTTCATAGGTGTAAGAGAAGGGTCCTGTTACAGTTGTTCTACCATCTCCTATTGTGTTTCCGTCTGCATCTTGACCGTCATAACTTTGTGTGTTGTAGTTTTTCCCGACAAGATCTCCGCTTGGAAGGGTGCCGTAAAGGTCGTTAGTGCTTCCATTAAATGAAGGTCCAGCACTAAAAACGCATATGTCACCCATCCAGACTCGATAGTTGTCACCGGCAACACCAGAGTTCACCCGAAAGGAAACCTTGCCGGATGGAGATCCAGTTTCCACAGTTTGCGAGCGCACCGTAATACCTCCACGACTAAATTTCCTATTGTTCTGACTAACATCAAGAGCACCAAGTGTAATTTCTTTGGAACCTCCACACATTTCAGTAGAACTAAACAAGAGCTTGTCATTGTAACGGGATTTCATGATCTCAGCCAGTTGCTCCCGGTAGGCTATATATTCAATCTCGTAATCTTTGCGGTCAGACTCTGAGGTCATGGGATTGGCTGACTTAATGGCTAAGACTTCCATTTTTTCATACATTTCATGAACCCTTCTCAGGCTGTTTTCCTGGGCGAAAAGAAAACTACGTAGATTCTTTAAATTTACAATTGACTGTCGATCGACTCGTAGTTCGGTTTCTTGATAAGCAGCCTGATGGATTGCTCCAACATCTTCGCCCGCATTTTCCAGGCGTTTACCGGTTGCGATCCGGTCAGCGGTTACTTTGCGCTCGGCAATCGTGGACATGTAGTCGTTCCTCGATTGCAGAAAGCTGTAATTGGTAAGTTCCATGGTATATCCTCCTTTGCTCTACTTTATTTCCAGATTACTGGAGAAGAGTGAGGGCGATATTGGTCAACTGATTGGCCTGTGCTGTCATCGACGCACTTGCCTGAACCAATACATTTTGACGGGCAAATCGAGTGGATTCTAGCGCAATATCCGCATCCATAATCCGACCATGAGCCGCTTCCAAATTGGTGACATTGGTCTGCAGAAGGTTGATCGAATTCATTACCCGGTTTTGCTCTGCACCATTTTCGGCTCTCATGTCCGCTAGTCTTTCAATGGCTTCGGTGAATTGACCGACACTGACATCAAGGATAGTACTTATAAATCCACTATCATTAATACCAGAAGTGGTTGCGTCTGGATCAGTCCCTTGGGTATAGTTATCATCAGCGATGGGGATTGGATTTGCAGCTACCGTAAGTGTTCCAGTGGCATGACCATCTCTGCTGTTTGCTGCACCTGCACCAGCCCGAGGGTCAACATTATGCAACCCACCAAGGTCGATGTCTAATGTCTGATTAACATCAAGGGTGCCGATCGAAAGCACGAATTGAAGGTTTACCACATTGAGAGATATACTTCCGTCTGTGGCTTGTCCCGATGGATGGGTATAGAAAGTACGGCCGAATTTATCATAGCTTATATTCGTTCCGTTATTGGAGGTGTAAGCAACCGACTGAGCACCGTCATTATTGTGGGGGTTAATGTTTAAATTAGAATCTGATACCCCAAGTGCACTATTAAATTCACCGCCAACTCCAGCCGTACCACCACTTTCAATAGGTCGATGAGATTCTGTAGCGAAGAGGCTGATTCCGTTAAAGGTTTCTCGGCTGAGCTGGTTGAGCTGGGCTTGAAGCTCCAAAAACTCTTTGGAGTAATTCTCGATATCACCAGCATTCTTGGTGATGTCCTGGGCCATGATTCGAAGTTCGGACATACGATCTAAGATATTGCCCACGGTTTTAAGACCAGAATCTTGCACCTGTAAGTAAGAGAGTGCATTTTGTGCGTTCTGTACGACAGCATAACTACGCTTGATCGTAGAGCTAAGTTTATAGGCAACGGCGAGTCCACCGGCGTCATCGGCTGGCGAGTTGATCCGTTTTCCAGTTGATAATTTTTGCAAACTCTTGCGTAAAGCGTCGTTTGCACGGCTAAGGTTGAATGATGCTTCTGTGGCCGAAGCATTACTGTTTACTACTATTGGCATTTTTAATCCTCCTTGATTATTTATTTTTTAGATAAGCTTCACATCCTGTGATCGTAAGGTTTTACGACTGCTTATCGGGAAAGTTATAAATATTTATGAATATTGGTTATTATTAGGTTATGGGTTTGAGTTAATCACTAGGATCTTGGCTTCAAGACCCAGGCTTTGAGAATGTTCCCCGCACCCTTTTAGAAAGGTAGGAGATTTGAAAAGTTTGCTATTTACTACACTGGTACTGTGACCGCACATACTCCTCCCGGCTTTTTGAAAAAAGCCAAGTGACTCCCCATTGAGATGTGAACGGAACCTGTTTTGAAAACAAGTATCCATACTCATGCGGGCAGCGTCGGGTGCAGAGATCAGAGTGCCTGATGCATCTGTTGCCGAAGCAGTATGTGGTAATGCTAAATTCATGTTTATCGTCCTTGATAATTATGTCCGCTACATCCTTGCAGCGGTGACGCACTTTGAAAGATAGGGGCGTCCACCTACTTGTAGATAAATATCAGGTTATATTTTAATGGTTATAAAATCCTTGGTTTTAGGTTTTAGTTGTTAAACTTATTGAAAATTCATTTAGGACTGAAGTCGGGTTCGTTTTGGAATTAAGTTTCGAAATCCGAGTGAGTTCATCCAAGCTCGGACTATTTGGACTCCAGTCGTCCTTGGCCTTTCTTGTTTCCTGTTCGGATTGTGGGATCTGGGACGCCTGAGAAGTTGTTGCATTTCCTGGCTCGAAGAAATGTTTTCGTTCAATTTCACGATCGAAGACTTTTCATTCTCCACATCGAGGGTGAGTTGTAGAAGAGAACAGATACAGTCATTGATCATATCGGTTGAGGGAGGGCAGTTTGCCTTGCCGGAATATATAATTCCGAGAAAAGCAGGATCCCTAAGTAAAGGAACAATGGGGATGGCATGGGTAAACTCCCTTCCCCTGTTTCTTAGATGAATTCGTAGTGGAGACTCTGAACCATCCCCAAAGAGTCGAAAATTGGAATATTCTCTTCGGGATATATCTTCCATTGAATGGATATACATCGGGTTTACTCCAGGTTTCCTTGAACTTGTCCGATTTGAGATTTCTAACCTCTTTAAATTATTCCTTGAGAAAAGCAGCAGAATACGCTCAAGTTCAAGGAGTCCACTTCTTTGCAGGGTGATATATTCACTTCCCCTAAGCAGGTTCTCACTCATCCTCTTACTAGTCGAGGACTCGGAGAAGATCTGCTTTGTAATAGACCTGGGTCCATTTTTCAAAGATTTAGCTTCCAAGGCATGTGAGTCCGATGCATCCGGCACAGGTCTGCCGATCTTGACCGGTACCTGATGCATCGAATCCTCACAACTAGGTTCTGTGTGAAAAGATCGCATGTTAGATATTAAGTAAGTTTTATAATTTGATTAATAATTGAAAAAGTATGGTTTTTATTAAGGCTAGGCATAAAATGTTTAGAAGCTCATGAACTCGGCTAGGGGTAAGTGACTACTATTCGAATTTGACCTCTTCGACCGATTTGACCTGAGAACGGATGAAACGGAGTTAGCTTGATTAGTCATGCAATGGTCCTTTCCTTCCATAGAAATTTGGTATGGTTTCAGATCACTGGTATCCGGTGGATCTGAGAGGTGACGCTCATGAATCCGCTCCAACTTATCGAGCATCGATAGGGGAGGTGATGTACCTACAACTTTCGGTTTCTTCTCATGATTGGGTAAGGAAACAGAACCAGTACCTTGCTCTAGGGTTCTGTTAGGCAATGTTATAAAATTATTTTTGATTAAAGTGCTACTCATGTATTTTCCTCCTTGATTGCTTCCACCGATCTTCCTGTTGGTCGAGCCGGGAATACAAGTGATCTCACTCCCTTGAATAAAATCCAGTTATGCGATTTCATTAGGCAATTCAGGTTCCTTGGATGTCGTAAATGATGATTCTTTCTCATCCGGCATAAAGTCTGGTTAAATTGGGTGGTGTTTGAATTGTGCTTCCTAGCAAAGCTGAATGAACACATCCATCTCTTGGCTGGTCATCGAAAAGGCCCGGGTGAAAGAACTTATCAGCTAACCAGCGTTCAATGGCTTCTCGCCTTACGGTGTAATCTCTTCTTTGCATAGAAAATATGGTTTTGAATCGGTTTTGGGTATCCGTCTTGACTCAGCACTCTCCAAGATTGGGATTATGCTTTGGTAAGTATCCTTCGGAAAAGAGAAAACAGTCTCAACATATGGTCTTTTTGACCGCATAAGATCAGTCTTCCAAATGGGCTTGTAGCTCAACATAGACAACCCCTTTCCATCTTTGAGGAATATGGTTCTTGAGCCAGTTGTTCATCAACTCCTCCCTCTAAATCGACAGGGAAAGCCGAAAAGGAAGAGGGGGATCTTCCGCATGGAAGCAGTTGCTGCTGGGTTCCATGCGGAATGATTCTTCTGCAATACGAGCTTACCATAATAAGATCCGGACAAGTTTTTTGTAGCCTCTATGAGTTATGAAATGCATCGCTCTAAGATTAGTTCTTGCTCCGTGGGGTTCTTGTTATCCTAGGATGGTGAGGGCGATATTGGTGAGTTGGTTTGCTTGGGCAACCATTGCCGCAGAAGACTGCACCAGTACATTTTGCCTTGCAAAACGAGTCGATTCCAGTGCGATATCCGCATCCATGATCCGGCCATGAGCAGCCTCTAAGTTGGTCTGGTTTTGGATAAGCAATTCACTGGTCATATTTAAACGGTTTTGCTCGGCCCCATTTTCTGCTCTAGCATCTGCAACTCTCTCAATCAAGTCTGTGAAAGTACCCATGGAGACAAACATAATGCTCTGGAGGAAATTCTCCTCCGTGTAGATTTCATTTGTCATGTATGTATCGATTTCAGCTTGGCTGACGAATTTGTCGGCTTCTGTAAAAGTTACTCCACCTGCTGCTCCTTGAAGTCCTGCAAAAGTAGTGCCAAGATTGGTCCAATCAGCATTAGAGTCAGCATGTCCTGGAAGTGCAGGATCACTTATTTCAGTCCAGTTTGCAGAATCTGCTGCGAAAGTTGCACCATTTGAAGTATGCCCGGCAGTTGATTTGTAAAATTTACCACTGTCTGTGATCACATCTGTTGTTGCGTAGGCTGTGCCGTCAACATATCCCGTGGTCGTAGTTGTAATCGTAGCCCCAGTATTCTCATAGTAGCTTCCATCGGCAGAGTTATAGACGATGGTACCACCTGCGTAACCTGCAGCAGCACCTGCTGTCGTCCAAGCGTTGACTGCCTGAGTTGCTTCATAGGCGATTCCGCTTTCGAGGACATAATCACCCACTGCAATAGCACCTGCAGCAAATGCAGTTGCATTGAGGGCATCATCACTTTTGTACATAACATCGATGATCGCATTAGTTGCGCTGTTATCGGTCCAGTCATCGGAATTAGCACCGTTTACATTTCCAATATTGATGAAACTTCTTTCACCCAATAAGTCACTGTTGTTTGCCTGCTCATCATTTGACTTTTGGGCGGCAATGATGGCAGCAGCAGTTTGAGTGATAAAGGTTGTGTCCAGTCCTCCAAGAGAGAGCAGGTATTGAAGATTTACGGTATTCAGGGAAATGTTTCCGTCTTGTTTTACCCCATCTGCAGTAGTTAAAATATTGCGTGAGAAAGTTTGATAGGCACGGCCAGTGGCGTCGAACACCGCATTATTTTTGTCCAAGGTTGGACGAAGATCGGGTGGGTTGTTAATCGACTGGGAACGACTCATCGAGAATAGGCTTATGCCATTGAATTTCTCGTGATACATTTGATTCATCTGTTTTTGTAATTCGATGAATTCTTTGGAATAATTCTCAATGTCCTGAGTATTTTTGGTGACATCAGATGCCATCGTTCGTAGTTCCGCCATGCGGTCCACGAGTTTGGCCATGGTATTGAGGGCACCATCTTGTACTTGAAGGTACGAGATTCCATTTTGGATATTTTGACGAACTGCTTCAGTACGATCCAGTTTGGATGCTAGTTTATTAGCGACGGATAGTCCGCCGGCATCTTCTGATGGATTGGTGATTCTTTTACCCGAAGATAATCGGGCAAGACTCGTCCTGAGTGCGTCATTCGCACGGGATAGGTTAAACGAAGCTACAGTGGCAGTCGTATTACTGTTTACTACAATCGGCATTTTTTATTCCTCCTTGATTTAGTTTAAATATCCATACATCCGTGTATGGATTATTGGGTTTAGGGTTCCGGGATTTCCGGTTTTTTTTGTTTTCACACAAATAGATAAAGTTGTTTTCACTGAAAGATTCTCCTAGTTATTTCGATTGGGTCTCCGTAAGGGTCCGAGTTTCGGATCGCTTGGGAACCGGGGAAGGGTCCATTTGCCCCCCTTATCTACTTCGGTAAGCTTCCGGAATACTCCATGAAGTCGGTCCTTTAAATTTCCCCAGAGCAGACGGTTTTCGATACAATGGGTTCGCCATTCATCAAAGGCTCGGCGGATTGATGCCGAATCCAAGAAGAAATCCTTGGAGTCACCATGAACTTTTCCTTTTAAGACAGTCTGCATGCCAGGAAGACCAAGATCCGGTCGGGTAATATTTATACCTTCCCAATCACCACGATTGGGAACGGCAATAGTTACTGCTTTAGAAGGACCATTGGCAAAGAGTGGAGTATCTGCGTAAACAAATTGTGAAATTTCACGAATACATGCTTTGGCAATCTCAAGATCCCGTTGGGCTCTCTCACGAACGGAGATGTCAGCCTTGGGAGCCTTGCAAGTGTTTAGAGAAAGGGAAATATCTGCGAGCTTGCCTCCAATTTTCGCAAGCCCAAGTTCCTGCTGATCCACAATTTTAATCCCGGCTTCCAAGTTGGATGCAACCGATTCTAAGATCGCAGCTTCTCTGGGTTTCACTTCCAGATGGGTAGATCCGGATCCAGTTACCATTCGCTCCAGAAACGGGAGTTCGGTATCCGGGCGAACAACCCGGCCCCCGACCAGTACTTTGGCGAAACCAGCGGGCCCGGATGGTATTGGTTTCGTACTTGGTTTGGTTGTTGATAAATGTTTCATAGTCATTAACTGGATCTTGGTAATAGAGATGAATAGGGAGTGATGGGTCTGTAAAAATTGATTGGAGTCGAAACTCTGTCGGTATAATTTACTTCCAGAGTGTGGTCGGAAAGAAGGGTTAGGAAGTTCATGCCTCTATGCCTATTCAAGAAGCAAAAGATGTGATCTTTCTGAACGACACCATGGAAATCGAAGCGTGCATGTATCCATGCATACATTCTATAAATGTAGGAAAACATTATCTTGTAAATAATTGTATAATAATAATATGTGGTAAAATATTAATTAATTTGTAAAATATGCTTAATATTTAGATTAGACTTACCCGTTGATGAAGGTTGGTATAAATCAAAAGGAATGTTATAGTGGAGGATTGGAGCTCAACTGGTTGGTTAGGAGTCGAGTATTTACCTCATGAGAACTATATTTTTTGACTGATCGCTCTCAGCGGGATCGTATTACTGTATTGCTTGAGTTATAAGAATTGGTGGGACAGCATTCGGTGGATCACCAGAACAGCTGCTTAAATATTGGGTTCAGAATTAAATATTGGTTATGTTTAGTATAAGGGGTTCACTTCATGGTCTTGAATCGAGCAAGAGGGTTATCCCCAAGAGATTCATCGATTTTGAGTTTATTTTTGTTGAATGAAAAACAAGGGGGCAACCGGACATCACCTAATTGCATCCCCATAAAAGGATCAAAAGACCTAGGGCTCTTTAGGACCCGATAAATGTCACCGTATGAAGGGTTCTTACCCAGTGACTTACTGTGTAGTTTGTTTTTACTTCGTGCCATTATTCTTAGAAATAGAGTTGTAATATTGCAATTTGGCTGACGATGGATGTATCCGGAGGGACTTTGCATGTAACCAACGGCAGTTTTGACTTAGGGTTCGTAAGCCATTGCGTACACTTGGTATGCATGCCGAAGAGGCATGTGCATCATGGTTTGCCGTAGTAATCTGTAGGATTATCGATGAAATATCTCCGTAGGTTGGATCTCCACCAGATCCTGTGACCTCCGTGTCCCGCAGGAGGGGATCTGGAGGTAAAGATATAGTACGGGGAGGAGAAACCGCGGCATAAGTGCATGAGATTGTCGCTTGCTTACTATTCATGATACCTTTCGATAATTCGATGCAGTAGATGAGCCCTGGGCTTGGATTGGTGATAGAGGGAGTATTTCACTTCCGGCTCACCAGCTAAGATACCAGTAGGGTGCGACTCGGCTTGCTTGTTTATATTGATTTTTGAAATTGGATTGGATCGACGCGAAAATAAGCATGCTCCTGGTTTAGGGAAAGATGGAGGTGGGTGTACCCATCTTCGATTACCTGAATGAACCTCGGTTGAGCGGTCTCTCATTGAAACAGGTTCGGAAGATCTCGACCTTCTTGCATGCTTTGCGTGCGAATTTGAACCAATGGCAAGAAATTGAAAGTGCCTCTGACCCGAGATGCTTGCCTGAGAACCCGGAATGGGAGAATGAAATTCATTTTGTGTATGGTTGAAGCTATCCAGATCTAATCCATACCTTTTGGATCGAATTCTATACTCTGTTTTCTGTGCAAGGTGGTTGTTGGGGTTTCGAGCCTTTTTCCTGCCATACTCGTATTTGCTTGGATTGGTTCCTTTCGTAGTCTTGACAACAAGGGAGGGGGTGCCCCAGGTACCGTAGTCAATCGGTACCTGGGGCACAAAGTGAGCCTGAACAGAAAGACCAATCATTTTCCTTTCAGTGCTCACTCCATAATCCTCCCTTATAGTCAAATCTTTGATGATTTAGATGGTACTTGGCCTAATCTTACTGAAGAAGGCTAAGTACGATGTTGGACAACTGGTTGGCTTGGGTCACCATCGAGGCACCGGCTTGCAGAAGTACATTCTGCTGGGCCATCTTGGTAGACTCATATGCCATATCAGCGTCCATAATTCTTGAGGTGGCAGCTCCGAGATTGATCTCATTCTCTTCGAGCATACGATTGGCGTATACCAGACGGGATTGAGTGCCTCCATTTACTGCCCTTACATTCGACAAGGTTTGGATGTAGTCAACAAAGTCAGCCACACTGAAGTGCTCCAGTCCATTGGAGTTGTTGAGCAGATCCTTGTTGTTGTCCGCATCGGCATCCACATGGCCACCATTCATGGCAATATTTGGATCCGAAGTGGTTGAGTAGAAATCATCCAATGTACCGAAGATTCCATCATTACCGGCATTAATGCCGCCATAGAACTGGTCATCTGCGGAATTGTAGATTTCATCCCCTGGGGGCAACGGTGCATCGGTGCGTCTTTCAACTGAGTTGGTTCGTACTGTTCCAGTATTCGGAAGACGGTCCACGAAGCTGAGGTCTTGGTTCGGGCGATAGTAGATGCCTTCGGGTAGGTCTGCCCCACCTCCGCCTCCAATGTTATCAACATACATTGGAAGCTCACGAATCGCACCAAGACGAAGCAGATCGTCGAATTCAGTGTAACTGTCATCAGACGGGCTCACATAGATTGGATCGTTGGAATCCAAATTGGAGGTGTAGATGTAGTGCTTACCTTGGTAGTAGATATTATCCCCATAGGTATAATTAGTACCAACCGTCCGGTTTTGCAGTTCACCATAGTGGGTCTTGGTCCAGATACTAGTATTAGTAATATCTTCGAACTCGTCGCCTCTGTCGGTGAACGCAGCGGTGTCCAGAACAGGGGTTTGAGCAACTGCACCAGTGGTATTATGTTGCCACAAGGATAGACTGAAGTAATCACCCGAAGTAGCGGCACTTGCGGTAGCTGCCACATCAGTCGCAGTTCCAGCTGCTGTCATTGCCGCTAAAGTAGCTGCTGCAGTAGCAGTTCCGACCAAAGTCCAATTTCCGTTACCAGCTGCAATGTCTGCTTCTGGATTAAGAGTTGTATTTGTGCCAGCTGTATTGACTCCGCCACCACCAACTGCAAGTGCAGCTTGTGATGCGTAAATCTTTCCCTCGTATTCAACGGTGTCGCCGGTGGCGTTTATAGCAATAGATCCGTCCCATGTTCCATGGTGATCAAATGCCAACTCGTAAAAAGCACCATTTCTTTGGACTACAGGCTGTTGTTGCCCGGCAACCTGCGTGGTATCCGCAAAGTAGCTTTTGCTTGAAACCCAAGCACCTCGCATGTTGGCGTTCGCAATTTTGACAAATTTGTCTGTGTCATCGTTACGAATCGCTTCCCCTTCGGAGTAAGCCGTATTGACATTAAACAAACTCAAATAATCAGGATTGTAAGGGATGTCATCTGCAGTGGGTGCAGTTGCAGCATCTGCTTTATGCCAGACGCCATCATGAAAAACATATTCATCGGTATTGAACCCTTTGGCAGACCAATTTCCATTGACCATGTCATTCAGCTCAAGGATATGATTAGTTATGGCTCCTGCTGCATCCGTATGCCTATATAATACGATATCGCCTTCCTTGTTGGTTATATTTGGATCAAATAGGGAAATATCCCAATTCGATGCAACTTGATAGATGTCTGTACCGTTTGAGGAATCAATTATAACATCAGGCGTGTAGCTATCTGTTGAATTTGCTACCATCAAGTCATATAGATCACTACTGATCTGGGTTGCCGCTGTAGGAAAAGTGGCCGACCCTGCAACTGCTGCAACATAGGGAGTGGTTGCTGCTGCATTTCTTGATGTAAAGGATGTTGGTGAGGCCAAGTTTGCATTGGTACGAACAAAATCCGTAGTTGGTTTATTGATACCGTAGTTGTCTGTAGAACTGTCTTCTCCAACATAATTGAAGAATCCATTGGCACCAACATAGCCGTTATCACTAGAGAATAACTGTTCGAGGCTAATGTTTCGAGGAACATCACTCTGTGCTTCCAAATAGATATAGCTTCCTGGGCTTTCATAGTGTGCCTGCACCTTTACTACATCTCCTTCTAAATAAGCGAATTGTTCGCCATCTGAGTTGTACTGAATATTGGCGTGGTTGTAGAGCTCTGCAGTTGGATGGGATTCTGCAAAACCAAGACCGGAAGTGTCCGCGATTCGAATCCACTTGGAACTTGAATCAGCGGTATCTTCGATTCTTATACCAGTGGCAACATCAGTGAGAGCCATGAAATAACCAGAAGTTCCTGCGGAAGCACCATTTTTGTAGACCACTTCGCCACTCACATAGGAACGGGAAGTTTTTCCGGGGTCAGCATCAGTAAGACCACCATCGGCAGTGAAGTCGCCTACCAGTTGACGATATTCACCGTTTGAACCGGAATTAAGTACGCCATCGGCTCCGAATTTAGACTTTAAGTTTTCAAAGAGTCCGGTACGGGACAATTCAATATGTTCACCCAAGCCATCATCGGAAGTGATGATTTTTAAAGGGTTGTTGTCGGGTTCTACAGTTGCAAACAGAGAAACTCCATTAAACTTTTGAGACTTAAGTGAATTAAGTTCAGTTTGGAGCTCATGAAACTCATGGTTATAAGTTTCGCGATCCGCAGCATTCTTGGAAATGTCATTATGAAAGCTCTTTAACTCTGCCATGCGATCTAATATTTCGCCGGCAACTTTCATAACACTATCCTGCATTTGTAAGAACGAAGTACCGTTTTGGGTGTTCATCCTCGACGCGGCCGCTCTTTTCAAGCTGCTTTGCAACTTCATTCCGACGGCTAAACCACCCGCGTCATCCGCGGGGGAAACAATACGCTTGCCGCTAGACAGGCGCTGCAAACTCTTTGTTAAAAGATTATTTGCACGACTCATGTTCAACGCTGAATAAGACGCTGCCATGTTTGAATTTATGACTATACTCACTTTTTTGTCCTCCTTGACTTGTGAAAGCGTCTTCCTTGACGCTCAATTGGGATTATGTAGAAGAATCTTTCGACTCTTGCCGTTGACCTCCTTGTCTTCGACGCTTTGGATAATCGGTAGATTCGGTTTCCGCTTTAGGAAAAAAAGAAATAAAATTTAAATACGAGCAGTTTATATCTCGTAAGTAATTGGTTATTAGAAGTATAAAAAATAATTTAAAAAATTATTTTTTACTCATGAAATTTGATTGATGGGGATAATAATTGATGTAGTGTTTTGATATTATGCCAAGTGTGACCGTGGATCAGGAAGAGGTCGTTTTTGACGACGGTATACCGTCAGAGCCAAATAAGGTGTACGACTTATTGGTGGGTGTTTTGGCGGGACAGGGTAGAGTTGTGGTTGCTTTTGTGGTAGACGGGGTAGATTCCTTACGGGAAGAAAGGAATCCAACCAGTTTTAAAACAATTGAAGTTTCTACCCAGACTCATCATGAACTTACCTTGCGATTAATCATGGAAACCATGAAGCATTTGATTCATGTGGAAGAGGAATTTCTTGCCTATGCTTGCAATGTATTAAAAACTCGTTGGTCTGAAGTGTTTCAGCGGATGGATCAATTAATCAATAAAATTAAGCCTTTTGCGGAATTACTGGATAATTTAACTCCCTATGTTGAGACCTATCATCCCCCTTGGCAGCAGGAATTTGAAAGAATTTCCCAGGAACAAGCAGATGCTCTGGATAAAATCCTGATTGCTTTTGAAAAAGGGAGCCCGGCTGATTTGTCACAAGAATTATCCGGAGGTTTCCTTTCAATCTTTAAAGAGGGGAAGACTTTTTTGAAAAACGAGTCTATTCCCTACTTGAAGAAAAAAGTAACCGATGGGGCAACACGATGAATAATCCTTCGATTTTACCGGCTAACTTGAAGGTTTTAAGGGCTCGCTTCCCAAGTGTTTACAACCGGATTATGGATATTAGTTCCAAAGCACCGGTATCTTTTCAATATCAGGATAGGGAAGGTTCTTGTACTCTTTTAACGAAACGGAGAGGGGAGGCTTTCCTTACATACGGTTCAGGAAGTCGCGAAGAATTATTAAGAAGGTGGATGGATGGTTTAGAATTAGCAAAGGAGTCGCTCTATGCGATTTCTGGATTTGGAGATGGCTCCCATGTTCAACATTTTCTGGATCATTCTTCAGGTGGCACTCATTTTATCGTCGCTGAAGAAGACCCTGCCTTACTCAGGGAGACCCTCTCCCGCTTCGATTGTTCTAGTTTATTAGCGAACGAGCGCTTTATGCTCGGGGTGGGTGAGCCAGATGAGAACTTCTTTCGTGATATTCAAACCGCAGCTCTTTCCGAAATCCAAGAGATTAATATGGTGATTTTCTCTCCCCTGCATTCTTTGAATGAGGCATATTATGACCGGGTGAGAAATGAACTGGTCAGGCAATACTTGGTGGTTCGACCGATGATGGAAGTTAACCTGCGAACCGCTCCAATAATACAGGGAAATACTTTTGAGAATTTGCCGATTATGGCCCCCTCCCCGGATGTAAGTGAAATCGGAGATGGAATGAAGGATATCCCATTCATTCTGGTAGGGGCGGGACCCTCCCTTGATGAATCGATTGATTTCCTAAAATCGGTGCAGGATAAATCCATAATTGTCTGCAGCAACAGTCCACTTCGAAAGCTCCTTAACAACGGAATCAAACCACACTTAGTTTTTACCGCTGACCCGCAGGAACCAACCCTTGCTGGATTTAAAGGAGTTGATGTGGCTGGTTTAACTTTGGCATGTCCCTTTAGTGCTTACCCAGAAATTGTTCGCCTTTTTGATGGCAGGATTCTCTCGTGGTGCACCTTTAATCCGATCGTTGACCTCGTTAAGAAGTATATGGCCAAGCCGCCCGGCAGCCCAATCATGGAAAAAGGTACGGTTTCGGGTTGTGTTCTTGATCTTTCCAGACTGCTTGGGTCTAAAAAAGTTTTATTCGTAGGACAAGATTTGTGTATTCGGGATGACGGTCGTTACTACACCGATGACTCGGCTTACTCAGATTATGGCGGCCATTATTCAAGTATTTCCCAGGGCCATCGATTGCCAGGTAACACTCAAGAACTAGTCTTGGTCGAAGGCAGGCTTTTTGTTTACCTTAAGACTTTTGAGCAGTTTATTGGCGAGCAGAGTGGGGTAGAGTACCGCAACCTTGCAAGAACTGGTGCTCGAATTCGCGGTGCCCCGTACATGAATTATCAGGATGCCATGGCTTGGATCGGGCAAACCTCAAGTGTGGTCTTTGAAGAAAAGATTCTGGCTCTTTTAAAGAATCAAACCTCTACCCCTTTTCTGGAAGATATTTTTAGACCTTGTCGGGAGCATATTCGCAAGATTTTCGAAAAATCATTCAAGGCGGCATGGAATACTGAGAAACTTCCGGAAAAATATTCCGATCTTAATTATTCCGAAAATAAAGCCATTATTCAATTGCTAACTGATGCTAATGAGATCAATAAAACAATTGATAAAAATAAAGACTTTTGGAGCGTTTTATTTGAAGGTAAGACCAAAGGCGAAGTCATTCGATACCGCAGATTAGCACGGGATATTGATTTTCCGAATAAGAACTGGGCTGCCGTACAAAGAAATAAAGAGTACTTCTGGGCCATCAGTGAAGGTTGCCATTGGTTACTTCAGGAGATGGACAGGAAAATCTTTCATCCAGAAACCTCAGCTGTGTAGGGCCCTTTTTCAGTCTTCACTGGCATCATTCATGCTACACGTAGGCGTGCACTTTTATCTACATCCTAAACTTCTGAATTTGATGGCTCACAAGAAGTTATTTTTTTGCAATATAACAAATGGGTTCTGAACTTCAACTGACTGGTTTGGCCTCTGGCTTTGACTGGGCTCCTGTGGTGGATCAACTCATTGAGCTTGAAAGAGTTCCGCAAAATCGGCT